>Ga0209130_1000061_pt1 | contig 200990 bp, 184 predicted proteins | sample AraplaMF_Cvi_mLB_FD_184264 | JGI IMG/M metagenome (GOLD analysis project Ga0209130, IMG submission 184264) | Arabidopsis root microbial communities from the University of North Carolina, USA - plate scrape MF_Cvi_mLB (SPAdes) (version 2) | ecosystem: Host-associated > Plants > Roots >... | reverse complement strand
ATCTTCGTCGGGTTCCTTGCTGGGATTGCAGTCATCGGCGGCTGGGACAGCCAGCCGTGCAGCAGTCTTTCGGGGGAGCGGGTGGAAGGTCCGTAGGCCGATATGCGACCCGGCGCGATGGCCGGGTCGCAGGAAGGCAGCGACGGACGCGCTACCAGTGCCAGTGCGAGAGGTGGTGCTGGTGGTCGTTGCCGCCACCACCCGAGGACGACTGGGTGTCCAGCGAGGCGGTGCTGGTGCCGTTCAGGTTGTGAGTGCCGTCGGCGGCCGCCATATCGCCGCGGGACCAGTTGCGTCCCCCGCCTCCATCGCCACCGTGGCTGTTCCATCCCCCGCCGGATCCACCGCCATAGAGGCCGCCCCAGCCATCATGGCCATGCCCGCCTGACCAGTGCCCCCAATTGGACGAGGTTCCCGAACCCGTTCCGTCCGGATCGGTGCCGACTTCGGGGATCGTGATCACGTCCGGTGTCTCGGACGGATTCGAAACCGGCGTTTCGGTTTGCGGTGTGCCAGGCGTGGCGGTTACCGGCGTCTCGGCACCGGGCTCGGACGTGATCGGAGGCGTCCCGCTTCCGGTCGAGGGGGTTGTCGGCGTCCCCTCGCTCGGCATCGTGGGCTCCGCGGTGACCGGGGGCGTCTCCGTGACGGGATCGCTCGGCGTCGTCGGCTCCGCCGTCACCGGAGGCGTCTCGGTCACGGGGTCGCTCGGCGTCGTGGGGGTCGTCGGCGTGCCGCCCCCGCTCGACGGCGGGTCGACCTCGGGCGACGTGCCGGTGAGCGAGGAGCCCATCGAACCGAACGGCGCCGAGTCGACGCCATGCGCCTGCGCCGCCGAACCGGAGACGAAGCTGTAATCTCCGTGAGCCGCGTCGACGAAGCCGGGATCGGTCGTCACTGCGCTGCCGGTATCGCCGCCCTGCCGCTGGAAATTCGCCAGCGAGACGTCGGCGATCGTCAGGTCGCGGCCATCGGGATTGTAGTAGACGTTGTCATGGATCTGGCGCGGATCGGTCTGATCGGTATCGATCGTGTTGCTTCCGTCCTCGGAGACCTCGATGAAGTTGTTGTAGGTCTGGTTGCCGGAGATCGGATGGCCGTCGGCGGCGATCGTCGAGATTCCGTACTTCCCGTTGTCGAGCAGCGTGTTGTCGTGGATCTGGTTGTTCGATCCACCATGGATCAGGATGCCGCTGAACGTCGTCCCCTGGACGAAGTTGCCGTAGATCTGGGCATTACTCGCCATGTTGTCGAGATAGATGCCGGAACTCCAGTTCTCCGCGAAGCCGCCGTCCTTGGTGTTGGTGCCGCCGGTATCGACGATGTGGTTGTAGCGGATGACGCTGCCGTCCGCGCCGGAATCGTCGGCCGAGAACACATAGATGGCGCCGGTATCGGGCGTCTGCTGCCCGGAATGGCGGATATCGTTGTATTCGATGGTGTTGCCGCCGGACGGATTGCTCGGGTCGTAGTTGACCTCCGAGATGCCGAAGCGCGGGACGTTCGTGATGGTGTTGTGATCAATCTGGTTATGCGCCGACTCCTGCATGTCGATGGAGCCGTACTGGACGAACACCTCGTTCGAATGGTCCACGGTATTGTTCGTGACGCGGTTGTCGCTCGTTCCCGCCGTCATGGCGATGGCGCTCGACCAGGTGTGCTCGAAGCTGTTGCCCGACACGAGGTTGCCGCTGCTGTCACCGTGCAGGGCGACGCCGACGCCGACATTGACGAAATGATTGCCCTCGATCACCAGCCCGGTCGCATCATGCGCCTCGACCGCAGCGGTCGTCGGGTCGCCTGACTTGGACGCGGTGTCGCTGAAGGTGATGCCCTTGAACGAGACGTTGTCGGCGCCGTCGACGACGAAGATGCTGTGATCGCCGGATACGACTCCCCCCTGGCCGGTGAAGCCGTCGGGAGCCTTGTAGTAAATGGTCTGCGTGTCGGCGTCGTAGGACCATTCGCCGACGGCGTCGGGCTTGTCCTGCGAAACATAGTAGCGGCTCGCAGCGCCAAGGTCGTAATTGGCCTCCGTGGTGAAGGTCATCACATTGCCGTTGACCGAAGCGACGGTCAGGACCTCGCTGGAGTAGCCATTTTCCGTGAAGACGGTGACCTTGTCGCCGGCTTTCGGTTCGTGGCCGGCCGGGTAGTCCGACGGATCGAACGCCATCGACTTCTGCGGATCGTATCCCGCGGGCAGATCCTGCCCCCAGAGCCAGCCACCATGAACGGGATCGTTCGGGTCTACGTCAGGGAAGCGGCTCTCGGTCTGCTTCACGCCATCGACGGTGAACTGCTGGACATCGTCCGCATCCACATGCGCGGTCCAGACGCCATCAGCGCCCTTGGTCCAGCCGGACACCGGCGTGCCGCCGCTGATCACGACCTTCTCTCCGGACATCGCCACGAAGGACGAGCCTGAATCGGCAGAGGTCAGGTGAAGGGCATCCTTCGCGTAGTAGGTACCACCAGCGATGTAGACCGTGTCGGGTCCGGCGGTCTGGTGCATGACCTCCAGAGCCTTCTCCAACGTCAGAAAAGATGACGAGGCATCGGTTCCTGTATTGCTATCGCTTCCGGTCGACGAGACATAAATTGTGGCCATAAAGGGGCTCCTTTTTTGGCTGCAACACGTTAAGTGATCGCTGCCTAGATACCCTTGAGGCCTGATTCGGTTCTACCCGAACCGACAAACCATTACTCCGAAGGATTAGTTCGTTCGGACTAGTCGTGCTGTTTTGGCACAATATATCAATGGATTATTTCTTGGCCGCGCCTCGCCCACCCTGTTGATGGATCGGCCTGATCGGCCCCGAAGCATCGATCTGCTCCGCGGAGGGGGCCCTCAAATGGCCTTATTCTCGAAACCAGAAGGCGAAAATGCCGCTTAAGTCAACGCCGTCCGGTCCGGTTCGGTTCCAGCGCCCGAATGACAGACCGTCAGGTGATGGTCGCAGAACTGCGCATTCGCAGCCAAGCTCTCGACATAGGCCCGGAAGGCGGCAAGGGTCGCGACCGGGCGCTGACAGCCATCGCAGATGACCAGCGCCTCGGCCGACAGATCGCTCGGCAAGTGGACGGCGGGCGACCCGCATGCCTGGCAGCTGAACCCGCCAGTCCGCGGCGCCGGCGAAGACGCGCCGAGGTCCGGAGCCGCCAGCAGCGCGGCATAGCGATGCAGGCGGGGGCTCATGCCGAGGCCTGGTAGAAGGACTTGTAGTTGCGATAGACGCGGCCGCGGTCGGAAACGTCGTAGCGGCCCTGCTCCTCGAGATCGACGCCGTTGAGCACGACGCCTGCGACGTCCAGCCCCAGCCTGGCGAGGTGATCGAGCGTTGCGGAGACGGTGCTCTTCAACGTGTCGTTCCACTTGACGACATGCAGCACCGTATCGGCGTGCTCGCGCAGCAAGGCGCTGTCGGCCGAGAGCAGCACCGGCGCCACCTCGAACAGGATGACGTCATATCGCGCCCGCGCCTCCTGTAGCATCGCCTCGAACGCCGGATTCGAATAGACGTTCTGGCTGTCGCGCAGACCGGAGGCGCGCCTGACCGTGGCCACAGGGCTCGCACCCGGACCGCCGGCGTCGCCGACCTGGGGCAGGCACTGGTCGAGCAGCGCCTCATGCGGAAAGTTCTGACCCAGCAGCAGACGCCGGGGCGAGCCGTCCACCACCAGAACCCGCTGCCCCATCATCGCGAGCACGCGTGCCATGGCGGAGGCGACGAAGGACTTGCCCTCTCCCGGCGCCGACGAGGTGATGAGCACGAATTTGGGCGGATTGCTGGGCGGGAACAGCTCGGCCACCATCGACCGCACCGCCTCGGCGAAGACCAGGCTCTCCAGCCCGCCCGGATAGTGCTCGAGGTTGGGAAGCAGACCGACGCAGTTGGTCCGGGTCTCCGCGGCGAATTCGTTCTCGCTGCGATAGCCACGATCCCGCTTCTCCAGCAGGTAGGAGAGCCCGGTCCCCGCCATCAATCCTCCCAATGTCGCGAGCCCCAGCACCAGCGAAGGCTTGGCCGAGCTCGGCAGCGAGGGTACGTCGGCGGGCGCGACGATCTGGGCGATGATGGGCCGCAGCTCGCTCACGGCGCTGGCTTGCTGATGCGCATCGGACAGTTGCTTCAGCCGGTCCCGCGCGGCGGTCGCCTCAGCTTGCAGGGTGCGCAGCTGGCCCTCCAGGCCGCGCGCCTCGATCGACTTGGTCTGCAATGCCGCGACGCGCTCGCGCAGCGCGGCCTCGGCGGCGCGGGCGGCCTGGACATCGGTCTCGATATTGGCGACGGATTGCGCCAGCTGCTTCTGGAGCCGCTCCTGCACGGCTGCCAGCGACAGGCGCAGCCGCTGAACGGCCGGATGACGCTCGCCGGACACGGCGACCATCTCGTCGAGAGCCCTGCGTGCCTTGCCTTCCTCATCGAGAAGCTGCTGGACGACCGGCGAACTGCCGAGATCGCTCGTCTGGGGGATGTTGCCGGCGGCCAGGGAAACCTGCGCACGCTGGAGACGGGTCTCCTCCGCAAGCCGCGTGGCGGACACCGTATTGAGCTGGGTCAGCATGTCGCGCAGCTGCTGCTGCTGGATGTCGGCGCCGTCCTGCCCGAGCTCGACGAAGCCGGTCCTGACCCGGAAGGCTTCGATCTCCTTCTCGATCCGCCCCAGATTGGCGCGCGCTTCCTGAGCCTGCGCACCATACCACTGGCTGGAACGCTGCGAAGCGTTGCTGGTCGCTTCCATCTTCCGGCGCAGATACTCGTTGCCGAAGGCGTTGACGATCAGCGCTGCCCGGTCTGGGTCGGTATCACGAAACGCCAGCGTCACGAGATAGGCCTTGGTGTCGTTGCTCACACTGAGCGATGCGAGCAGCTTTTGAGCCGCCATGTCGCGTGCGGTCGGCTCGGCCGCCCCGTCGCCAAAACCGATGACGTCGCGCAACATCCTGCGCACGGACGAGGGGAAGACCAGCTCGGCTGCTCCCGCAAGAAGACCGGAGGACTGCGCCCTCGTCTCCTTGTCGAGCCCTAGGCGCGCGGCTACGGCCCGGGCCGTGGCGAGGGAGCGGATGATCCGCGCCTCGCTTTCGACCAGCGTCGAGGCGTCGAGCGCCACGCTGCTGGCCTTGCCGCCTCCGCCGCTGTCCTCCCGGGTGAAATCGAACTGCAGCACCAGATCGGCCGTGTAGCGCTGAGGGGTCACCATCAGGTAGAGCGCGGTCAGCAGCAGGGTCCCGCAGGTGATGGCAAGGATCAGCAACCGCCTCCTCCAGAGCATGGCGAGGAAGTCGAAGGTCACCGCGTCATAGTGTTTGGCGAGCGTCGCCGGAGCGCGAGGGCCTCGCATATCGCTGAAGAGATCCATGATCGCGTGCCTCGCCTACCGATTGACCCGAGAAGCCGATCCGGACTGCCGGCCCCTTGCGGACGGCCGTCCCCGGCGCGTACCGCCTGCGTGCTATTTCGCGCCGCGCCCGTGGAGAACGGCGGGGACGGTCTGCAGCAGCACGTAGAAATCCAGCCAGAACGACCAGTTGTGGATGTAGAAGCTGTCCTGCCGCTTCTGGACTGCGAGATCGCCGTCGCTGCGATCCGTGACCTGCCACAGGCCGGTCAGGCCAGGCGGCACGCTGGTGCGCAGCGCCTGGAAAGCGGTGTCGAAGCACTGATTGTGATAGGCGGGGAACGGGCGCGGCCCGACGATGCTCATATCGCCGCGCAGGACGTTCCAGAGTTGCGGCAATTCGTCGAGGCTGGAGCGGCGGATGAAGTGCCCGATCCCGGGCAGTATCCGAGGATCGTCGGACAGCTTGAAGAACCGCTCCCATTCGTCCCGAGCCGCGCTGTCGCCTTCCAGATGCGTGGCGAGCCTCGTCTCGGCGTCGGCATACATGCTGCGCAGCTTGTAGACCTTGAAGACATGGCCGTTCCGGCCGACGCGCGGCTGGGCGTAGAAGGCAGGGCCGTTGTCGACCGCCTTCACCGCGAGCGCGAGCACCGCGACCACCGGCAGTGCCAGCAGGGCGAGCGGAATGGCGACGATGAGGTCGAGCGCTCGCTTCAGGCGCAGATTGCGAGGCATGTGGATCGCGCTGCGCAGTTCCAGCCCGAACAGCCCGCCCATCGCGCGCAGCTGGGGGTTGAGGACCTGGAGCATGGAGGCATCGTGAACGACGAAGATCTGGCGCAAAGGCAGGCGGGCGAGCCAGTCGGCCTGCTCGACATGAAGATCGCCCGATGCACACAGGGCGACCTCGAACCCAGGCGAGATGATATTCGCCTGGCCACGGGTGATCACCGGGAGCTCGGCAGCCTCCAGAGCATCTGGCGGCGTATCGCGCTCGTCATCGATGAGGATGGCGACCGGCTTCAGACCCAGCTCCGGCCGCAGGGCCAGATCGCGGGCCAAAGCGAGGCAGGCCGGCATTGTCCCGTAGAGCACGGTCGGAGCGGTCCACAGACCTCGCCGGAGCAGCGCACCGCGGGCCAGGCCCTCGAGATAATAGCCGAGCAGGACCGTCAACCCCGCGCCGGCGACGACAAAGCCCCAGAGATGACTGGCCGGATCATCGACCGCCAGCCAGACGAGCACCACGGCAGCGGCAACGACATTGCCGAGCGTGCGCCGGCGCAGGCGGTCGACCGGTTCGGCCCGGTCGGAGCCGTACAGTCCGAAACCGCCCAAGGCACCGCACAGAGCCAAGGCCCAGACCAGCATCAGGCTCGCCATGTTGGTGTCGGTGTCCGACACAGCCAGGGCCGCGCCGAGCTGCAGCAGGCCGGCGACAATGGTCAGCGTGACGAGATCCCCGACCATCAGCGCGGCAGCGACAAGTCGCCGCCGCTCTGAGGGAGTGACATTGGCGCCGAGCTGCCGGCCCGGCTTTGCCATGCCGATCGAAGTGGGCACGACGGTCGTGACAATATCCGGCATGGCAAGCTCCCGGGACAACACTCGACAGGGAGGAAAGGCGGACTCGCTATTGCGCGGCGATCGTCGGGATAGGCTCGACGCCGGCCTCCCGCTCGGCCCTCGCCTTCACCTCGCCGGCGATCCAGGCATAGGTTGGGACCAGACCCTGCCTGAGATGGATCGAGGGCTCCCAGCCGAGCACCTTGCGCAGACGGTCGTTGTCGCTGTTGCGGCCACGAACGCCTTGCGGGCGGCTGGTGTTGAAGCGCTTGTGGATCGTCTTGCCGGAGATCTCGGCGATGATGTCGACCAACCCGCTGACGTCGACCAGCTCGTCCGTGCCGAGGTTGAGCGGCCCGGAATAATCCGAACGCATGATGCGGTAGATGCCCTCGACGCAATCGTCGATGTACATGAAGGAGCGAGTCTGCTTGCCATCGCCCCAAACCTCGATCGCATCGCCGGACTTCGCCATCGCGACCTTGCGGCAGATGGCGGCCGGCGCCTTCTCCTTGCCGCCGTCCCAGGTACCGAGCGGCCCGTAGACGTTGTGGAAGCGGACCAGCCGGGTCTGAAAGCCGTAGTCTTCGGTGAAGTACTCGCACAGCTTCTCGGTGTAGAGCTTCTCCAGCCCGTATCCCGGTTCGGGATCGGCGGGGAAGGCATCGTCCTCCTTCAGCGGCACCACCGAGGGCACGTCCTGGAGATATTGCGGATAGACGCAGGCCGAGGACGAGAACAGGAAACGCTGGACCTTGGCGTCGTAGGCCGCCTTCAGCATCAGCGCGCTGATCATCGTGTTGTTGAAGGTGATCGAGGCATGCGCGCCGGAGATATAGCCAATGCCGCCCATATCCGCGGCGAGGTTGTAGACCTCGTCCATGCCCTGGACGGCCTCGCGGCAATCGTCCATCTCGCGCAGGTCCAGAAGGCGGAACTCATCCGCGGAACTGGTCTGATACTCCGGGTCCTTGATATCGACCCCTCGAACCCAATAGCCTCGATCCTTGAGATAATTCACAAGATGGAAGCCAATAAAGCCGCCAGCGCCTGTAACCAGCACAGATTTCCTGGACATTACTTCACTCCACTGAAGAATGGAATTCAGTGATAGCGTTTTTATCTTTTTAAATCAGGTGGTTAAACCGAACTATACCCCTTTTGGGACGATCTCTCTCGTGGGGCTAGCCGCTTGCGCACGTCATGCCAAAATGGTCCCTGCCCTTACAGCCGGACCGTGCTCAACCTCCTGATTTCGTACGAACTCCTTCCGCTCGAGCGCGCCGGTCGAGTGGAACGGGCGCGAGCTCGGCCTTCTGCCGGAGCAGTTGCAGGCTGGCGCCGAGCATGAACTGCGGCACGATCTTGCCATAGCGGCGCCAGAGCCTGCGCGGCTCCGACAGCAGCCTGAACAGCCATTCGAGGCCGTGCTTCTGCATCCAGGCCGGGGCCTGGCGCTTGGTGCCGGCCAGGAAATCGAAGGCGGCGCCGACACCGATCATGACCGGCGCCTCGATCCGGTCGAGATGGCTGGCCATCCAGTATTCCTGTTTCGGCGTGCTGAGCCCGACCCAGACGATGTCCGGCCGGGCCGCGTTGATCATGCGCACGATCTCCTCGTCCTCCTCCGCCGACGAAGGCCGGAACGGCGGCGAGAAGGTACCTGCCACGGCAAGCCCCGGGAAACGTGCCGTGAGACGCTCGCAAAGCCGTTCGGCGAGACCAGGCGCGCCGCCGAAATAGTACTGGCGGTAGCCCTTCTCGGCCGACAGCTCGGTAAGCCGCAGCATCAGATCCGGCCCATAGACCCGCTCGGTATGGCCGTGACCGAGCTTGCGAGCCATCCAGACCAGAGGCATGCCGTCGGGTGTGGCCATGCCAGCGCGCTCATGGATCGCCATCAGCCGGGGATCCGACTGGCTCTCGATCACGCCATGGACGCCGGTGATGCAGACATAGTTGCGCGTCCGCCGGCCGATCCAATCCTCGACCGTGCGAACCGCATCCGCCATGGTGATGGCGCTGACGTTCACGCCCATGATGCGGGCACGGGGAAGCGGCTCGCCGGACACCATCAGATCGCCCTCGCGACCTCGACCCGCCGGACCGGGTCATGCATCGCCGACAGCACGCCGTCGAAATAGGCGATTGTCCGCTCGAGCCCCTCCTGCAGCGGCACCTTCGGCGCCCAGTGCAACAACTCCTGCGCCTTGCTGATGTCTGGGCAGCGCTGACGAGGATCGTCTTGGGGCAGCGGCCGGTAGACGATCTGCGACCGCGAGCCCGTCAGCGTGACGATCAGCGCCGCGATCTCGGCCATCGATGTTTCAACCGGATTGCCGAGATTGACGGCGCCATCGAGCTTCTGGGTCACGTTCATCAGGCGCATCAGCCCTTCGACCAGATCGTCGACGAAGCAGAAGGCGCGAGTCTGGCGGCCGTCGCCGTAAAGCGTGATCGGCTCGTTGCGCAGCGCCTGAACGATGAAGTTGGAGACGACGCGACCGTCCTCGAGATTCATCCGCGGCCCGTAGGTGTTGAAGATGCGGGCGATGCGGATCTCGACGCCGTGGCGCCGCTTGTAGTCGTAGAAGAGCGTCTCGGCGCAACGCTTGCCCTCGTCGTAGCAGGCGCGCGGGCCGCTGATGCTGACGAGACCGCGATAGTCCTCGACCTGCGGATGCACGTCGGGATCGCCATAGATCTCGCTGGTCGAGGCCTGCAGGATCGGAATGCCGAGCCGCTTGGCCATACCCAGCATGTTGATCGCGCCGAGCACGCTGGTCTTCGTGGTCTGCACGGGATCGCGCTGATAGTGCACCGGCGAAGCAGGACAGGCGAGATTGTAGATCTCGTCGACCTCGAGATAGAGCGGGAAGGTCACGTCGTGCCGCAACGCCTCGAAATTGGGCTGTCCCAGCAGCGCGCTCAGGTTCTCGCGGCGCCCGGTATAGTAGTTGTCGACCGCCAGGACCTGATGCCCCTGGGCGACCAGGCGCTCGCAGAGATGGCAGCCGAGGAAACCGGCGCCGCCTGTGACGAGGATACGCTTCTGCATGTCTGAGCTCCGCCGGATCGTACACGGGAGGGAGCGGAAAGCTTTGCTGCAAGCGCTGCGTTCTCAAAGGACGCTTTGGGAGGTGAGCCTGCCAGCGGCAACAAGGAAGGGCTACTTCCCCCGCGACGCGACCGGGTGTCCCCGGCGGGACGACGGCCGCCGACCTCGACTATGGAGTTAATCCGGTGGCGACGCGGCTTGGCCTGAATGCCGAAGCGGAAAGCGGCGCCGGTCCTGACATCCTGCCCCCATCGCAGCGCCACGCTTTGGGCAGGACGGTCGGAGCTAGCCTTGGACGCGTCAACTCACCCCTCGAACTCTCGCCCCACCTCCAGAACCATTGCGCTTCCCGCTCGCAGGGAACCGCGGTGGCACTGGCCGCTCGTCCTGTCGCTGCTCGCCTCAGTGCTCCTCCTGATCGCGACGGCGTCGGCTGCGGAACGCGAGGCCGCCGAGACGCTCTCGATCGGCGACAAGGTCACGATCTCGGTCTTCGGCCAGACGGACCTGTCCGGGGACTTCGTCCTCGATGGCTCCGGAGCGGTCAACATGCCCCTGGCCGGGCGAATCAGGATCGCGGGGCTTTCGGCGCCAGAAGCGGAGGCGCGGATCCGCAGCGCGTTGATGGACGGCTATCTCCGTGATGCCGTGGTGAGCTTGCGGGTTGCCGAGCTGAAGCCGGTCTACATCATGGGCGAAGTACGCTCCCCGGGAACCTACCCGTTCCGGCATGGTCTCAACATCCTCGGCGCGATCGCGCTCGCGGGCGGCTACCGCGTCGGTGACGAGTCGATCGCCGTGCTCAAATCCGACCTCCTGCTCGCCGACGAGCGCGAGAACCTGCTCAACGCATCGCTGCAGACGCTGATCGCACGCCGCCTCCGGCTGGAGGCGGAGCGCGACGGCGTGAAGCAGCTCGTGCCCGATGCGCGCAGCGCCGGTAGCGCCCAGATCCTGGCCGGTGAGCAGGAGATCCTCGACTTCCAGCGCCGGGCCCGCGAGGGCGAGCGCGAATTGCTGAGTCAGCAGATCGCCCGCCTCGCATCCGAGAAAACCGCCCTGACCGAGCAGACCGAGCTGTCGGAGCGGCAGGTCGAGCTGACGCGCGAGCAATCGACCGAGTACAACAAACTGGCGACGACCGGTCACGGGCTGCGCACCGTCCAGGTCGAGCGCGAGCGCGACTATGCCCGCACACGCAGCGAAGCGGCACGGCTGCGGGCGGAGCTGGCCAAGAACGAGACGGCGCTCGGCGAGCTGACGCTTAGGCTACGCGAGCTCGACACGACCTATATGCGCCGCGTCGTGATCGAGCTTCAGGAAACGAGGCAGAAGATCCTCGAAGTCGAGCGCAGCCTGCCGACGGCGCGCGAGGTCGCGGAAAGCCGGCGCCGCAGGCTGATCGCCAGCGAGGGATCGGGGCTGGCGGCGGATTGGGACATCCGGATCACGCGGCAGGCCGGCCTGACGCCGGTGACGATCCAGGCGAAGTTCGAGACCGCGCTGCAGCCGGGCGACATCGTCCAGCTCGCTCCGAAGGCGCGACCGATCGAGGGGCGGCTGCCAGGAGAGGAGGCGCAGACACCGGTGCGCCAGCTCACGGGCCTTGCCAGCCGGTAACATCCTCCTTGCAGCCCCGCTAAAAGGGTCTCCGACATGTCTGCGAGAATTCGCCCGATCATCATGTGCGGTGGCGCCGGGACGCGGTTGTGGCCGACCTCGCGCAACTCCCTTCCCAAGCAGTTCGCCATGCTGCTCGGCGAGCGCTCGACTTTCCAGGACACGGTCCTGCGCCTTCGCCACAAGCTGTTCGATCCGCCACTCGTGCTGACGAACCGCAATCATCGCGTCCTGGCCGAGCGGCAGCTCGCGGAGATCGACGCCGAGGCCGAGATCGTGCTCGAGCCCGAGCGGCGCGATTCTGGACCGGCCATCCTCGCCGGTTGCCTGATCGCGGAGGGGCGGCAGGCGAACAGCACCGTTCTCGTCGTCGCCTCTGACCATATCGTGACCAACCGGGCGGCCTTCCGGAATGCCGTCGTCAGCGGCCTGACCGCCGCCCGCTCCGGGCGGCTCGTCACCTTCGGGGTGGCGGCGCGGCATGCCTGCCAGGATTATGGCTGGATAGAACCGGGAGTGATGCTTGAAGGAGAAGCACGGTCCGTCGACTGCTTCACCGAGAAACCCGACGGGCGCCGCGCGGCCGAATATCTGCGCCGCGGCTGGCTGTGGAACTCCGGCAACTTCCTGTTCGGCGCGCGCAGCCTGATCGAGGAATATCGCGCCTTCGAGCCGGCGACCGTGAGCGCGGTCGAGGCGGCCGTCGCGAACGGGACCGACGAAAGCGGGGCCTTCGCCCTGGCACTGGACGGGTTCGTCCGGGCGCAAAAGCGTTCGATCGACTTCGCCGTCATGGAGCACACCGAGCGGGCCGCCGTCGTCGCCATGGCCTGCGGCTGGTCGGATGTCGGCAGCTGGGACGCACTCTGGGCGCTGAGTGCCCATGACGGCAGCGGCAATGCCCGCCGCGGCAATGTCGAGCTGGTCGATGCACACAACTGCCTGGTCTCCACCGACGGGCCGATGACCTCCGTCCTCGGCGTCGAGGATCTGATCGTGGTCGCCAATCGCGACGCTGTGCTGGTCGCCGACCGCAACCGTGCGGCCGAGGTCAAGCAGGTCGTCGAGCTTCTGCGCAGCAAGGGCTGCAGCCAGGCGGAGACGCATGCGAGCGTCCACTGCTCCTGGGGCTCCTATCAGATCGTCGACGCCGGCGACGGCTTCCAGGTGAAACGCATGATCGTCGCACCCAAGGGCCGCCTGCTGCTGCAGAAGCATCGTTTCCGTTCGGAACACTGGGTGGTGGTGCGCGGAACCGCCACCGTGACGGTCGACGACGCCGTGGGCCATTTCGGCAAGAACGAGCACATCTTCATCCCGCTCGGCGCAGCGCATCAGCTGGAGAACAGCGGTGCCGGGCCGCTCGAGCTCATCGAAGTCCAGAACGGCAGCTATCTCGGCGAGGACGACGTCATTCGCATCGACGAGGTTCGGCAGCAGATCTGAAGGCGGCACCGGGAACCGGGCCGAGCGGGGAGCGCAGCTCTCCGCCGGCCACGACGGAGGGACCCTTGACGAGCTCGGAGAAGCACACCCGGAACGATGGCGGCAGTGCACGCACCGCGCCCTCGCTCCCGGCAGTCCGGCATTCCGCCTTCGCGAAACACTGGTTCGCTGTCGACGAGGGCGGTGCGGAACTGACCAAGGCGGTGTTCGGCGCGCCTGCTCGGCGGGCGCCGCCGCGACCTGGCTTGAGCGAGACGCCGATGTCCCCCCCCCAGGCACCCGCTGCGCAAGGCGCGCCCATCCCTTCCCGTCTGCGGGCGACCATGGCCCTGTTGCTGCTCGCCCTTGCGGTATTGTTCGCGCAGCCCGCCGCAAGGCTGCTGGGGCTCGCGTCGCAGCCGCAAGCCCCCGGCACGATCGACATCTCGCCGCCCGGCAAGGCCAGTTCACCGAAGCCGAGCGCCCGCCCCCAGGCGAAACGCGCGGGCGAAGCCTGAGCGATGCCCGCCATGGCCAGCTGGAAGCGGAATCTAGATCTGACGGGGCGCACGGCCATGGCTAGTTGGCCCGGTCTCACCCAGTTGCGCCGGAGGCTCTACGAGTCCCGCTTTAGGGCCGGTAGGTACCATTGCGGTTACTACGGCCGCTACGCCAGCTTCGACGCGGCAGAGCAGGCGCTGCCGGTCGGCCTTGCCGGTTTCGATCATGACGCGATGGCCGATATCGATCATTACACCACCTTGGCCGGCGGTTTCGAGCCGATGCCGGCGACCGAATATCCCGTTCTGTTCTGGCTACGGGCCGCTCTCGACGGCGGAGCACGGACGCTGCTCGATCTGGGCGGCTATGTCGGGCATGCCTTCCGCCAGTACGACCAGTATCTCGCCTTCCCCGACGAGTTCCGCTGGGCTGTCTTCGACCTTCCGCATATCACCCAGGCCGGGCAGGCGCTCGCCGCGCAGCAGCCCACTCAGCGCCTGCGCTTCACCAATACGGTCGATGACGGCTGCGGCATGGATATCCTGCTCGCCGCGGGCTCGCTGCAATATCTGCCGGAGAATTATCTGCACGAGCGGCTGAGCACCTGGAGCAAGCGTCCACAGCACCTGATCGTCCAGCGCAGACCGCTCCATGCGCGGCACTCCTTCGTGACGATCCAGTCCGTGATCACCCGAAACGAGCAGGTTTCCTTCTGCCCCTATACTGTACCGGCCCGCGCAAGCTTCATCGAGAGCTTGCACGCACTCGGCTATGAGCTCGTGGATTCCTGGGAGAAGCCACGCAGCCTCGACGTGCCGTTCCATCCGGAATGCCATGTCGAGACCTATTCGGGACTCTACTTCCGGCTGAGCCACTGAAGCCCGCGAACCACGACCCGCACGCATCGGCAGCCCTTTCGGGCAGGTTTCGCTCGGCTGGCGCACCGAACGTCGGTCATCCGCGCGCAACATGAGGCAATTCTGGAGAGATGGCGTTACTCCACCTGCTCCAATTTTACCGCGCAGGCTTGGCGCATAGCCTTCCCTGCATGACACAGACCATCGACAGGAAAGCTGCCCGCCAGGCTCCGCGTCGTAGCCGGCCCCGGGCGTCCGCCGCTCCCGACATCGCCGGAGCTGTCCGCAACTCCTCCGACCGCCAGGCTGCGCCGGTCACCGCGGTCGATCTCTTTGCTGCGCAGGTCGCCGCCCAGCCGCGTGCCGTGGCGCTCTCGCTGGGCTCGACCCACCTCTCCTATGCCGAACTCGACGAGCGCGCCGAAAGGCTGGCCGGGCGGCTGAGCGCGATGGGTGCCGGTCCTGGCGCGATCGTAGGGCTCTGCCTGCCACGCTCGCTCGACCTCATCGTCGCGCTGGTCGCGATCCTGAAAAGCGGTGCCGCCTATCTGCCTCTCGACCCGGCCTATCCGGGCGAGCGCCTCGCCTTCATGGTCGAGGATGCCGATGCCTCGATCGTGGTTGCGTCCGACCATGCCGACTGGCTTCCCGCCGGCCGGCAACGGCTCGATCCGCACACCCCTGGAGAGGCTGAAACGGCGTCCCGTCCTCCGCTCCGGCGCGCGGCGGCGGCAAATGACCTCGCCTATGTGATCTACACCTCCGGCTCGACCGGCAAGCCGAAGGGCGTCGCCATCGAGCATGCCGCGGTGACGCGGCTCTTCAGTGCGACGGATGGCTGGTTCAGCTTTCGCTCCAGCGATGTCTGGACCCTGTTCCACTCCGTCTCGTTCGACTTCTCGGTCTGGGAGATCTGGGGGGCGCTGCTTCACGGCGGGCGTCTCGTGATCGTGCCGGAGAGCACGACACGGGACCCCGCCGCTTTTTTGCGGCTGCTCGCAGATGAAGGTGTCACGGTGCTCAACCAGACGCCGTCGGCCTTCGCTGCCCTCGATCGCGCCGACCATGATCGCGGCGGGCGCGACCGGCTCTCGCTGCGGCTCGTGATCTTCGGCGGGGAGGCGCTGGATCCGCGCCGCCTCGCCGGCTGGTATCAGCGCCGCGGCGAGCATGCGCATCTCGTCAACATGTATGGGATCACGGAGACGACGGTGCATGTAACCTATCGTTCCCTCTCTCCCGCAGATGCCGAACAGCGGTCGAGCCTGATCGGGCGGCCGATACCGGACCTCGAGCTGCTGCTGCTCGACGGCGAAACCATGCGTCCGGTGCCGCGCGGCGAGATCGGCGAGATCTTCATCGCTGGAGCCGGTCTCGCCCGCGGCTACCTGAACCGGCCCGAACTCAACGCCGCGCGTTTCGTGTCCCGTCCGGACGAGCCCGGTGCCCGGCTCTATCGCTCCGGCGACCTCGCCCGCCAGGTCGAGGACGATGACTACGAGTATCTCGGCCGCGCCGACCAGCAGGTGAAGATCCGCGGCTTCCGCGTCGAGCTCGGCGAGATCGAGACCGCGCTGATGGCCCATCCCGGCATCAGGCAGGCGGCGGTGCTGCTCCGCTGCGATGACGGAAACGAGCGGCTCGTCGGCTATCTTGTAGCCGATCCTACGGAACGTGCCACGCCCGCGGCGCTGAAAAGCCATCTCGGCGAGACCTTGCCGGCGCATATGGTGCCGGCCGCTTTCGTCTTCATTCCCGACATCCCGCTGACGGTGAACGGCAAGCTCGACCGCGCCGCCCTGCCGGCACCCGGCCGGGCGCGCCCGGAGACCGCCGCGCCCTATGCCGCACCCCGCACCGCGCAGGAGCGGCGGTTCGCGGACGCCGTCGCCGACGTCTTCCAGATCGACATCGTCGGCATCGACGACAATTTCTTCGATCTCGGCGGCAATTCCCTGCTCGTCGCCGAACTCCATCGACGCCTTGTCCGGGACCTACCCTGGTTCGCCCTGGTCGACCTCTACCGCTACCCGAACGTGCGGGCGCTGGCCGGCCATCTGACGCCGCAGAAGCCCGGCGTGCTCGGCAGCCTCGCTGCAGCGCGCGAGCGCGGCCTGCGCTCGCGCGGTCTGCCATCAGCCTTCTCCGATAGCGCGTCGATAGGCGGCTCTCATGACTGACCCCCTGCCCGAACGTGCCATTGCGATCATCGGCATGGCCGGGCGCTTTCCGGGCGCATCGACGGTCACCGGGCTTTGGCAGAATCTGCTGAACGGCGTCGAATCCATCACCATGTTCGCCCCCGCCGAGCTCGAGGACAGCTTCGACGCGGCAACACGCGCGCTGCCGAACTTCGTTGCGGCAAAGCCCGTGCTCGACAGCGTCGACCAATTCGATGCGCCCTTCTTCGGCATGATGCCGCGCGAGGCGGCCCTCACCGATCCGCAGCAGCGCCTGCTGCTGGAATGCGCCTGGGAAGCGCTCGAGGATGCCGGCTACGATCCGGCCGCGCCCGGCCAGTGCATCGGCGTCTTCGCCGGCGCGACATCCAGCACCTATCTGCTGCAGAACCTGCTGCACGACCGCTCGGAGATCGCCGGCTACACCTCCGGCTTCCAGATCGGCAACCTGCCGCTGCTGGTCGGCTCCGCCGCTGACTTCACCGCAACGCGGATCGGCTACAAGCTCGGCCTCACCGGCCCCTGCGTCGCCGTCCAGTCCGCCTGCTCGACCTCACTGCTGGCGGTCGCGCAGGCCGTGCAGAACCTGCTTTGCCATGGCTGCGACATGGCGCTGGCGGGCGGCGTATCGATCACCTTCCCGCAACGGCGCGGCTATCTCGCCCAGGAGGGCGGCATCGTCTCGACGGACGGCCATTGCCGCCCCTTCGACGCCGGCGCCAGCGGCACGATCTTCGGCAGCGGAGCCGGACTCGTCGTGCTGAAGCGGCTGGAGGATGCGGTTGCCGATCGCGACCAGATCTACGCCGTCATTCGCGGCGTCGGCGTCAACAATGACGGCGCGGGCAAGGTCGGCTTCACTGCACCGAGTGTCGACGGCCAGGCCGCGGCGATCGCCATGGCGCATGCCGCTGCCGATGTCGATGCACGCTCGATCGGCTATGTCGAGTGCCACGGCACCGGCACGCCGATGGGCGATCCGATCGAGGTCGCCGGCCTGACCGCCGCCTTCCGCCTGACGACCGGTGATCGCGGCTTCTGCGCGCTCGGCTCGGTCAAATCCAATATCGGCCATCTCGACGCCGCCGCCGGCGTCACCGGGCTGATCAAGGCGTCACTCGCGGTGAAAAGTGGAGTGCTGCCGGCGAGCCTGCACGTCACGCAGCCGAATCCGGCGCTGGAGCTGCCCGAGAGCCCGTTCTTCATCGCCGACCACAAGCAGGAATGGCCCGAACAGCACGGGCCACGCCGCGCCGGCGTCAGCGCCTTCGGTTTCGGCGGAACCAATGTCCATCTCGTGCTGGAGCAGGCCCCCGCGCGCGAAACCGCGGCGGCGGCCCGCCGCAACCAGGTCCTGATGCTTTCGGCCCGCAGCGCCGCGGCGCTCGGTCAGGCGCGGGACAAGCTGGCGAAACATCTCGAAACCCAGCCCGAGCAGAGCCTCGCCGACATCGCCTTCACCTTGCAGGCGGGACGACGGCCCTTCCCGCACCGCCTCGCCGTGGTCGCCGGCAATCACACCGAAGCAGCGGCGGCCCTGCGCAAGCAGAGTGCCGAACGCGCCACAGCCGTGACCGGCGCCGGCGATCTCGTCTTCATGTTTCCCGGCCAGGGCTCGCAATATCCGCAGATGGCGCGGGAGCTCTATGCGGGCGAGCCGGTCTTTCGCCGGACCGTCGACCTGTGCTGCGAATTGCTGAAGCCCGAGCTCGGGCTCGACCTGCGCAGCCTGCTCTATCCCAGCAACGGCGGCGATCCCGAGCGGCTCTCGGCGACGCTGCTGGCCCAGCCGGCGATCTTCACGATCGAATACGCGTTGGCGCAGCTCCTGATGAGCTGGGGTCTGCAGCCATCGGCCATGATCGGCCACAGCGTCGGCGAGTTCGCCGCCGCCTGCATCGCCGGCGTGTTCTCGCTGGAGGATGCCCTCTCGCTGGTCGCCAGGCGCGGCCGGATGATGCAGGAGCTGCCGGGCGGCGCGATGCTCGCCGTACGCCTGCCCGATTCCGAGATCGCGGCGTTGGCACAGAACGGCGTCAGCCTGGCGGCAATCAACGCGCCCGGCATGAGCGTGCTCGCCGGTCCGTTCGAGGCGATCGAGGCGCTGGAAGCCGAGCTCGCACAGCGCAAGGCGACGCATCGGCGCCTGCAGACCTCGCACGCCTTCCACTCCGGCATGATCGATCCATTGGTCACGCCCTTCACCGAGGCGGTCGCGGCCATTCGCCTCAACGCGCCGGAACTGCCCTACATCTCCGGCGTGACCGGCGACTGGGTCGGCGCCGACCAGACCACCGACCCTTCCTATTGGGCGCGGCATGCGCGCGAGCCCGTGCGCTTTGCCGACGGCATCGCCACGCTGGCGCGCAGCCTCTCACCCATCCTGCTCGAAGTGGGACCCGGCGCCGCGCTGGCCAGTTTCGCGTTGCAAGGCGCTGGCGCGGGCCGGGCCGCCATCTCCTGCCTGCCCGATGCGCAGGGCGATGCCGAGAGCATGCTCGCCGCCGCGCTGGGACGCCTCTGGATCGCCGGGATCGCGCCCGACTGGTTGGCCTATCAGGCCGGCGGCAAGCCGCGCCGCGTCTCGCTGCCGAGCTATCCATTCGAACGCAGCCGGCACTGGGTCGAGGCGCCAGCCGCCACGCCGGCTGCCCCCGTTCAACCCATTCCCACTCAACCTGAGCAGGAACCGGCCATGGCTCCCCACGCTGACACCGACATCCCCCTGGGCCGTTCGGAGCTCGGCGGCCGGGTCGCAGCGATCTTCGAGAACCTCTCGGGACGGCCATTCGGCCCGGATGAAACCGGCGCGAGCTTCCTCGAGCTCGGCTTCGACTCGCTCCTGCTGACACAGGCCGCGCAAGGCCTGCAGACGACCTTCGGCGTGCAGATCCGCTTCCGCCAATTGCTCGACGACCTGCCGAGCGTCGACGACGTCACGCGCCATATCGCCGAGCTTTGCCCGCAGGAGGTCGCGAAGCCGGCTGCCCCCGTGCAGGCAGCCGCACCGGCCGCACCTGCCCCCACAGCTCCCGCTCCCGTTTCTGCTCCCGTCGCGCCGGCACCCGCGATCATGGCCGCCGGTTCGGGCCTGGACGTGCTGATGCGCGAGCAGCTCGATGTGATGTCGCGCCTGATGGAGCGTCAGCTCCAGACGCTGAGCGGCCAGCCGGCAACACCGGTCGTCGCAACCGCAGCGCCGATCCTCCAGCCCTCGCCTGCCCCGCAGCCACAGCCTGCGCCCGCTCCTCAAGCTGCAGCGAGCAGCGCCACCGCCGGCGCGACCGCGCGGTTCAAGCCGCTGATCCGCACCGGCAGCGAGACCCTGAATGAGGCCCAGCGCGCCCATATCGCCCGGCTGACCAAGCTCTATGTCGGCAGGACCACGACTTCGAAGCGCCTCGCCGACCAGCATCGCCCGGTTCTGGCCGATCCACGCACCGTCTCCGGCTTCGCCGCGGACTGGAAGGAGATGGTCTACCCGATCGTCTCCGCGCGAGCGAAGGGCGCCCGGATCTGGGATGTCGACGGCAACGCCTATATCGACCTGGTCAACGGTTATGGCCAGACCGCCTTCGGCCACGCGCCAGATTTCGTCGTCGAGGCGGTCCAGGCCCAACTGACGGACGGCTTCGCCATCGGGCCGCAATCGCCGCTCGCGCATGAGGCCTCGAGGCTGTTCTGCGAGCTGACCGGCCACGCCCGCGTCGCCTTCTGCAATACCGGCTCCGAAGCGGTGATGGCGGCGATGCGCGTCGCCCGCACCGTCACGGGCCGCGACAGAATCGTCGCGTTCTCAGGCGCTTATCACGGCCAGTTCGACGAAGTCCTGGTCCGTGGCGTCGGCGAGCAGCACCGTTCGGTGCCGGCGGCTCCCGGCATTCCCGCGGATGCGGTCGGACGCATGACCGTCCTGGACTACGGCACCGATGAAAGCCTCGCCTGGCTGCGCGAGCATGCGCATGAGCTGGCCGCCGTGCTGGTCGAGCCGGTGCAGAGCCGTCGCCCAGGCTACCTGCCCGTCGCCTTCCTCAGGGAATTGCGTGCCATCACCGAAAAGGCCGGCACGGCGCTGGTTCTCGACGAGGTCGTCACCGGATTCCGGGTCCATCCCGCCGGCGTGCAGGCCCTGCTCGGCATCAAGCCTGACCTTGCGACCTATGGCAAAGTCGTCGGCGGCGGCCTCCCGGTCGGCCTCTTGGCCGGCACGCCGCGCTTCATGGATGCGCTCGACGGCGGCGCCTGGCGCTTCGGCGACGACAGCGTTCCGGAGGTCGGCGTCACCTTCTTCGCCGGCACCTTCGTCCGGCATCCGCTGGCGCTGGCGGCGACGGTCGCGGTGCTCAGGCATATCAAGGAGAACGGGCCGGCGCTGACCGAGGCGCTGACGCAGCGCATGCAGGGACTCGTCGAAGCGCTGCGACGTGCCTTTGCCAAGGTCGGCTGGGACGTGCCGATCGAGAGCTATGGCAGCGTCGCCTATTTCGAGCCTGGGCGCGATCACCGGCTCGGCAGCCTGCTGCACTACCATCTGCGCGCCCGCGGCATCTTCATCCAGGAGCACTATCCCTGCTTCCTGACGACCCAGCATGGCGATGCCGAGATCGCGGCGATCATCGCCGCCTTCGAGGACAGCCTCGCTCTGATGCGCCGGGACGGCATCCTACCCGGAACGACAGCCGAAAACCTCCCGCCGGACACTCCCGCGGCTCCGGAGCAGGTCGAGCTTCCGCTCACCGAAGCCCAGACCGAAATCTGGCTGTCGGACCAGACCGGCCCCGAGGCCAGCGCCGCCTTCAACGAATCCGTCAGCCTGACGCTCGACGGCGATGTCGATGCGCTACGCCTCGCCGAAACCGTCCGGCAGGTCGCGGCGAGGCACGCGATCCTGCATGCGCGGTTCTCCGCCGATGGCGAAACGATGCAGCTCTCGCCGTCTGGAATGTTCCCGGTCACGATCAGCGACTTGCGCGGCGAACCCGATCCGCAGGCCGCGCTGCAGGCCCTGGTCGAGGGCTATGCGAAACGGCCCTATGATCTCGTGCAGGGGCCGGTGGCAGAAGCCGAAATCATCCGGCTCGCCGAGCAGAAGCATGCCCTGATCCTGTCGGCACATCACATCGTCTGCGACGGCTGGTCGACCAACATCCTGCTCGACGAGATCACCACGGCCTACCGCTCCAGCGTCGACGCGCTGCCGGCAGTGATGCCCTTCGCCGACTATGCGGCGACAACCCGGCAGGACCCGCGCACGGAGGAGGCCGCGGCCTACTGGACCCGGATGTTCGCCGAACAGCCCGCCCCGCTGGAGCTGCCGACCGATCGGCCGCGGCAGGCGCCGCGCAGCTTCAATGGCGGCACGCGCACCAGCTTCATCGAGGCCGAGCTCTATCGCAAGGTGAAGGCGGCGGGCGCGAAGCAGCGGCGGACATTGTTCGCCACGCTCTTCGCCGCATTCCAGGTGCTGCTGCTGCGGCTCTCGGGCCAGCGTGACCTCGTCATCGGTGTTCCCGCCGCCGGGCAATCGCAACTCGACGGCCCCTCGCCCGTCGGTCATTGCGTCAACTTCCTGCCTATCCGCGGCGGCATCGATCCGGCCGAGCCGTTCTGCGCCCATCTCGACAAGGTCGGGCGCCTCGTTCTCGACGCGTACGATCATCAGAGCTTCACGCTCGGCGCGCTGCTGAAGCGGCTGCGCGTCCCGCCGGTCTCCGGGCGGCTGCCGCTGGTCGAGGTGCAGTTCAATCTCGAGCGACTGGCCGGGAACCTCGATTTCGGCTCCGGGATCAAGGCAAGCGCCGAACCGAACCCGAAGGCATTCTCCACCTTCGATCTCTATTTCAACATCGGCGAATCCGACGACGGACTGCGGATCGACTGCTGCTATGGCGCCGATCTCTTCGACGCGGCGACGATCGACCGCTGGCTCGGCCACTACCGGACGCTGCTCGCCGCCTTCGTCGCCAATCCCGACATGGTCATCGCGGCGATGCCGCTGATCGAGGGCGAGGAGCGCCAGCGCCTCGTCTCCGAGATCAACGACACCGAGGTCGCATTCCAAAGCGATGACGGCACGATCCAGGCCTTCGAGCGCCAGGTCCAGCAGCAGCCCGAGGCGATCGCCGTGTCGTGCGGCGAACGGCAGCTCTCCTATGCCGCTCTGAACGCCTGGGCCGACCGGATCGCCGCCGAGCTGACGGCGCGCGTCCACGTCCCCGAAAGCCGCATCGGCCTCTTGATCGAGCGCTCGCCGGCGCTGGTCGCCGGCATGCTCGGCGCCCTCAAGGCCGGCTTCCCCTATGTCCCGCTCGATCCTGTCATGCCCAAGGCGCGCATCCAGCGCATCCTGCGCGATTCCGAGGCTGTGGCTCTCCTGAGCGCAGGTCCGCTCGACCCCGCCGTCGTCGAACCTGACGAAAATCTCATGCTGATCGATGTCGCCCAGACCACGGCGAACCTCGCCGGGATCCGGACGGCGGCGATCACGCCCGACCAGCTCGCCTATGTCATCTACACCTCTGGCTCGACCGGCGCACCCAAGGGCGTCGAGGTCACCCATGGCGGGCTGTCCAACCTGCTGTTCGCGATGGCGCGCGAGCCCGGCTTCGCCGGCTCCGACACGATGCTCGCCGTCACCACGGTGACCTTCGACATCGCCGCGCTGGAACTGCTGCTGCCGCTGATCCAGGGCGGCCGAATCGCGATCGCGACCGCGGACGAAGCCAAGGACGGCGCCGAGCTGCTGGCACGGCTCGAGCAGAGCGAAGCGAGCGTCATGCAGGCGACGCCGATGACCTGGCGCCTGCTGCTCGAAGCCGGCTTCCGTTCGCGGCCGGGCCTGCGCATGCTCTGCGGCGGCGAAGCACTGCCGCTCGACCTCGCACGCAAGCTGCTCGAGGGCGGCGGCGAGCTCTGGAACATGTACGGACCGACCGAGACGACGATCTGGTCGTCTGTCGCCCGCATCCAGCCGGAGGACGAGGTCGTCACCATCGGCCTGCCGATCGCCAATACGCAGTTCTACGTCGTCGACGGAAACAACGAGCCCGTCGGAGTCGGCATTCCCGGCGAACTCCTGATCGCCGGCGCCGGCCTGGCGCGCGGCTACGCCAACAATCCCAAGCTCACGGCCAAGAGCTTCATCGCCAACCCGGTCGACCCCGGCACGAGCGCGAAGGCCTATCGCACCGGCGACCGCGCCAAATACCTTCCCGACGGACGCATCGTGCATCTCGGGCGCCTCGACCATCAGGTAAAGCTGCGCGGCTTCCGGATCGAGCCCGGCGAGATCGAAGCCGTGCTCGCCCGCAAGGCCGGCATCGTCTCGGCCGTGATCCTGCGCGAGGACGATCCCGGCGAGCCGCGGCTGGTCTGCTACTACGTCACCGGGGCGGACGCTCCCCCGCCAGCCGAATTGCGGGCTGCGCTGGCGCAGGAACTGCCGGACTATATGGTCCCAACCGCCTGGGTCGGCCTGCCCGCGCTGCCGCTGAATCCGAGCGGCAAGCTCGACCGCGCCGCGCTGCCGGCGCCGGATGCCCAAAGCGCCGCGCCGAAGGCCAGCAAGCCAGCCGACCAGGCCACGCCGCGCACGACCGTCGAGGAAACGCTGATCCGCATCTGGAGCGAGGTGCTGCGGCGGGAGGACATCGACGTCCACGACGACCTGTTCGATCTCGGCGCCGATTCCCTCAGCATCTTCCAGATCACCAGCCGTGCGCGCCGCGAGGGCCTCAAAGTGGCCGCTCGGGACTTCTTCCGGAACAGGACGATCGCCGCTGTCGCGGCGGCGCTCCCCGACGAAGCCATCGCTGAGGCCGCCGCTCCTGCCGCGACATTCTGGAAGCGGCCATGGCGACGCCCGCGTGACGGCACCCAGCCGCCGAGCGAAGCGAATGCCGTCTCGCAGCGCGAGAGAGGGTGAATGGCCATGGCAAATCAGTTCACCCGTGAGCCGGAACCGCAGTTGCGCGAGCCTGAGCGCATCGTGATGACGGCGAGGTGTTCGTCGGCACAGGAGCGCTATTGGGGGATCGACGCCAAGGACCCAGGCACGCCGGCGCTCAATATCGCGGTCAAGTGGCGGATCCGCGGGCATCTCGACGCTTCGCTGGCTCAGGAAGCGTTCCAGGCGATCCTTGACCGTCACGAGTCCCTGCGGACCGCGATCCGGCTGGAAGATGGCCTGCCTGTCCAGGCGATCGCCGAGCAGGTTCCTTTCAAGCTGCCGGAGATCGACCTCTCCGGCCTGCCTGAGGCGGACCGGACCCGCGAGGCCGATCGCATCGCCCAGAGTGAAGCGTGCACGCGCTTCGATCTCGCCGAAGCGCCGCTGCTGCGGGCGACGCTGTTGCGCAAGAGCCGCGCCGAGGCGGTGATCCTGGTCGTCGCCCATCACATCGTCAGCGACGGCTGGTCGATGGGTCTCATCGCCAAGGATTTCGTCGCGGCTTACCAGGCGCTCGGCCGCGGCCGCGAACCGGTGCTACCCGAGCTTCCCCTGCAATATTCCGACTTCGCCGAGGGCAGCCATGACGGCATGGAAGGCGGCGTGCTCGCACGCGAGGAAGCCTATTGGCAGCGCAAGCTCGCCGAGCTGCCCATCGTCGAGGTACCGGGCGATCGCCCAAGGCCTGCGACGCGGAGCACGAATGGCGCCTCGCTGTCCCGGCTGCTTCCGCGCTCTCTGACCGCCGGCCTGGCCGATCTGGCACGCAAGGAAGGTACGACTTTCTTTTCAGTCGCTTACGCGGTTCTCCTGACCTTGCTTCGGCAACGTACCGGCGCCTCCGACATCGTGCTGAGCACGCAGATGGCGAACCGCGACGATGTCGAGCTGGAGGCGATCGTCGGCCCCTTCGTCAATACGCTCGTGCTGCGTACCAGAAGCTCCGGCGAGCAGAGTTTTCTCGCTCTGTGCCAGGCGGCCCGCGACACGTTCGAGGAAGCGGTCGATCACCATCAATGGCCGTTCGACAAGCTGTTGTCGCTGCTTCCGAGCAGCGGCGACGCCAGCCGGCCGCCAGTCTCGATCAACTTCATCGTGCAGCGCGCCTTCATCGGCGAACTCGCCAATGACAGTTTTCAGCTGTCGGGGATTCCCTCGCCCCTGCCCGGCGCGCTCTACGACCTCAACTTCATTCTGGTCGAGCGCGAGGAAGGCTGGCGCCTGACCTGCGAATACCATCGCGACCTCTATGACGAAGGAACCGCGAGCGAGTTGGCGGCGCAATTCGAAAGCCTGGCGGAAATGCTCATCGCCGATCCGGCCGCCCCCCTGCCTCGGCCGGCGCCCACCTCCCTGCCGATGGCCTCCCCGCTGTGGCTGCCAGCGACGCCGGCGCTGCCGCCGGTGATCGACGTGACAGCGCTACGCCGGACCTGGTTGCAGAAGACCGGCGCGCAGCCGACCCTGTTCGCACTCAACCACACGGCGCATAACCTGCGTCTCTACCGGCCGCTGGCGCATGAACTCGGTCCGGATCAGCCCTTCGCGGCGCTGCAACTGCTTGATCCGCTCGTGAACGGTGCAGCACCGACATCGATCGAGCAACTCGCGGCGGCCTATTGTGAAGCCATTACTGCGACCAAGCCGGATGGCCGCTATCGGCTCGCAGGCTTCTGTCGGTCAGGCGTGATCGCCCTGGAAGTCGCAAAGCAGCTGGTGGCGAGCGGCAAGCAGGTCGATCTGGTGGTGCTGATCGATTGCTGGGCTCCCGGCTATTTCCTGCGGCAGCCCTACTCCGCACGCCTGCTTTTCAGGCTGAAGCGCGCCGGCCGCTTCGCCCGGCGATTCTGGCGCGGAGGGCCACGGAGCTTCGTCACGCGGATGTCGTTCTGGCTGCAGTCGACCGCCGCCATTCGGCAAGCGAAGCGCCTGATCTTCTGGCGCCCGGCCGAGGAAGCGGCCGACGAGGCCGATTTCTGGCGGACGACCGACGAGCTCGAAGCTCTGGTGCAACGCTACGCTCTGCCCAACTATGATGGACGCGTCCTGATCTTCCGGAGCGGCGCGATCCCTCCCGGTTGGCCGCCGGACGTCACTCTCGGCTGGGCGGATCATCTTGCACCGGGCACGCCCTGCGTCGCCGTCGATGGTGAAGGCCATGAAGGCGCCTTCTCCGAGGCCGGCTCGCAAACCATGGCCGAGCGCATCCTCGAGATCACAGCCCAGGTTGGGGGCTGACGGAAAGCCTCTCTGCGGCCAGGATCACGGTCTGGCCATCCAGACCGGCGTCCAACCACGATGCCGCGCGGCCAGCGTACCGCAATAGCCCGGAGCCGGTTCCAGATCCGCGAGTTGCCAGAGATCGGCCTCGGCTTGGTCGGACTCGACTGCCAGAAGCCGCGCCCGGGACGGATCGAGCGACACTTCAAAGCTCGACGGGCTGCCATTGAGGCCGATGCCGATCGCCTTCAGGCAGGCTTCCTTGCGCGTCCAGCAGCGGATGAAGGATTCCTCGCGCAGCGCCGGCCTCAGGGCGGCGAGCATTGCGAACTCCCGCGGCGCAAGGCACCCGGCCAGAAGGTCGCCCGAAACGGGCCGGATACGCTCGATATCAACGCCGACCGGCATCCCGTCGGCGACCGCAACGATCGCGAGCTCGCCGGAATGGCTAAGATTGAAGGCGATGGCGCGCTTGCCGTGCTCGTTCGCAAGAAACGGCTTGCCGAACGCCGTCTCGCAAAAGCGAAGCTGCGGCGGCGGAACCGGGATGTAGAGAGCCAGGACGCGCCGCAGCCAGTTGCGCGCCACGATGAACGCGATCCGCGTCTTGGCATCATGAAAACGGTCTGCCCGGGCGCGTTCCTCGTCGGACAGGATCCCGCGCCGTTCCGCAGCCTCCGCCCCACGAAGATCGACGCGGCAGCACCAGAGGTGCACCTGGGAACGCGGCAGCGGCATCATGGCGATTGCGCCGTCATCATGCGGCCTCTGACTGGCGCGGCCGGCGGGCTGCCGAGCAGCCCCGGGACCCGCAGCGCCAGCGTCACCAGGACGACGAGGGCGGCGAGCTCCGACAGCAGCGTCACCGCGATCAGCCCCGCCACGCCGAAGGTCGCCGCGGCCGGATAGACCGCCAGCAGGTTGAAGCAGCCTCCGATGAGCGATGCGACGAAGACAGGACGCGTGCGCTCCAGCGCGCGGAAGGCACAGCCGAGGACCAGGCTCGTCAACGCCATCGGGAAGGCGAAGGAGTACCAGATGATCACCCAGTCGAATTCGAGGATCTCGCCGCCATAGAGCCGATGGAGCAGCCAGGGACCGAACAGCCCGAGCCCGAGAACCGTCATGGCCCCAGTCAGTCCGGCGAACAGCATGGCGCGGGCGAGCATCCGATGGAGCCCTTGCATACCCCCCTCCGCAAGCGCCTTTCCGGCCAGGGGCGGCACGATGTTCTCCAGCGCTTCTCGCACCACGTTGAGCACGGCGAGCAGGCTCTGGGCCGCCCGGAGCGCGCCGAGCACCTTCGGCCCGAAGAGGCCGGCCGTCACTAGGAGCCCGCTATAGCTGAGCGCCCATTGCACCGAGCCGGTGAGGACGAGCCAGCGCGCCGAGCGCCATTGCCGTCCGGTGACGCTGAGCAGTATCTGCCGACGCCACAGCAACGGTCCCGACATACTCAGGCCGCAGGCCGTTGAAACCGCCGCGGCTCCGGCTACGGCCCATAGCGCAGTCGCGACGCTGATCATCCCAGCCTGCCAGAGGAGCGCGAGCGCACCGAGCTTGAGCGCCTGGTTGATCGTGTCGATCAGCAGGATTCCGGCGGGCCTGCGACGGGCGAACAGATAGCGGCGCAGAAAGTCCTGCGTCAGATAGGAGGCCGCGGCCATCGCGCCCGGCAGCGCGGCTCCGGCGAGCAGCGAATCCGCGTCCGCCACAAGAGTCAGGACGGCAAAGATCGCCGCCGTCGCAAAGATGACGTAGCCGGCCTGATGGAGGAAAACGATGGTGTAGTAAGCCTCGGCCTCGGCCCCCTGCTCCTTCGTAGCGATGCTCATCATCGGGCTGACGATCAGGCCGAGCTGAAGGCTCATCGCGAAGTAGAGCGCGAGCCAGACGATGGTGTAGTGCCCGAACGCCTCGAGGCCCAGCGCCCGTGCCAACAGGATGGTCGTCAGGAAATTGCAGGCGCTGGACAGTGCCTGATCGCCGAAGGACAGCGCCGGATCGCGCATGGCACGAAGGCGTGCCCTCATGCCTGTTCCTGTCGCTTCAGCTCCAGACTTGCCGCCTGCCCTGTCTCGCCGCAGGCGGCCGAATACCTCGCCGATCTTGCCAGAGCGCCGCATGTCCTTGGTCTCCGCTGGCAATCGCCCGGCCGCATCTTCACCGATCAAAGTCTAGCGTCGTCATGCCGCTGGCGACGCTGGGCATAGGGACTGCCCAGAAGGGAGTGGGCCGACGGCCTCGCCGCCGTAGCTACCTCGGATGCCCAACCTGCCCGGACCCGGCCGAGCGGTACTCTCCTCGCGCGACAGGTACTTGCAGCGTGGACGAGGTTGGCGGTGAGAGGGATGTCACGGGGACCGACCGATATCGCGGCCGACAAGCGGGCAACCGATCGCTATCTGCCGATCCTGGCGCTCGGCTTCGCCGGATATGTCGTCTTCGGGAAGAGCTTTGCCTATCTCGGCCTGCCACCGCTTTTCGTCGGCGAGATGCTGTTCGCACTCGGGCTGCTCGCCTTCCTCGCGTCGGGCTGCACCGCGGCGCTGCTCACCACGGTGCCGGCGATCAGCGCGGCCCTGCTGATGGCCTGGGTCCTGCTGCGGACGCTGCAAGGCGTCGGCGCCTATGGGGTCGACGCCTTGCGGGATGGCGCGGTCGCGCTCTATGGCGGGTTCGCCTTCATCGTCGCGGCGCTGCTGGTGGAACGCCCGATCCGCATCGCTCAGATCATGGGCTATTTCCGGATCCAAACGCGGGTGCTGATCCCGATCGCGATCGTCCTCTACCTGATCGCGCGCTTCTTCTTCGCCTCGATCCCGAAGATGCCCGGCCAGAATGTCGAGATCATCTCGGTACGCTCAGGCGAACTTGCGGCGCATCTGTGCGGCGCGCTGGTGCTCGTCCTGGTTGGGCTTTGCAAGGTCAGCCGGACCTGGCTCGTCATCGCCCTGGCCGCGGCCCTGCTCATCGCCAGCCAGAGTCGCGGCGGCATGCTGGCCCTGCTGCTCCCACTGGTCCTGGCCATGATCCTGACCGGCCAGATCGGCCGCCTCGCCACCATCGCCGCCGCCCTCACGGTCGTGATGCTCCTGGCCGCCGCCGCGGATCTGGAGATCGACCTACCTCGCGGCGAGCGGCCGATCAGTGCAGCCGCCGTGGTCGAAAACCTCGCAAGCGTCGCCGGATCGAGCGATGCCAACAATCTCGACGGCACCAAGCAATGGCGATTGGGCTGGTGGCAGGCGATCCGCAACTACACCGTCCACGGCCCCTATTTCTGGACCGGCAAGGGCTTCGGCATGAATCTGGCGGAGGCGGACGGCTTCGTTGTGGGTCTCGAACGCGGCGGACCGACGGTGCGCAGCCCTCATAGTGTGCACATGACCTACCTCGCCCGAAGCGGCGTACCCGGCCTCGCTCTCTGGCTCCTGACCATCGGCAGTTGGACGATCGCGCTGCTCCGCGCCGCCCATGTCGCCTGGCGACGCAGTGACCTCGACTGGGCGCGCTATTTCGTCTTCCTGGTCTGCTACCTCGCCTCGATCGTCATCGACGCGTCGTTCGACGTCGCGCTCGAGGGGCCGATGCTCGGCATTCCGTTCTGGATCGTATTCGGGATCGGCTTCGGGTCGCTGATGGTGTATCGCGCCTGGCATCTCCTCGACGCACCCGTTCGCCTCGGACGGGCGGCGCGCAGCGGCGCACGCATCGCCGGCGCCGTCGTTTTCGGAGCTACGGCATTGCTGGGCAGTCCTCGATCCGAAGCTGCCGAAACTGCCCCATGCCCGCCCGGCTCGATCCTGGTCCCGGTCGGCACGTCCATCCAGGCCATCGTCGACAAGGCTCCGCCCGGAGCAATTCTCTGCATCGCGACCGGCATCCACCGCGCCCAGTTGATCATCCCCAAGGACAGGCAGTTCTTCATCGGCCAACCCGGCGCCGTTCTGAACGGCGCAGAGCTGGTCACCAATATCCGCCGCAAAGGAGACGTCTGGGTAACACCGACATCGACGCCCGATGTCAGGTTCTTCGGCACATGTCTGCCGGGCCGGCCCCGCTGCAACGACCCGCGGCGCTTCTTTCTCGATGGCCAGCCGCTGGAACCTGTGACCGAGCGGGCCGGTCTGCGAGCCGGCAGCACTTATTCCGACCCTGCAACCGGGTTGACCTATCTTGCCGACGATCCGCGTGGACGGACCCTGGAGAGGACGCGACAGCGTTATGCCTTCAGCAGCGGTGGCGCCCGCAGCGTCACGGTCAGAGGCCTGATCGTCGAGAAGTATGCGACACCTGCCCAGCAGGGCGCGATCTTCGGCGACGAGAATTCACGAGCCACGGACTGGCGGATCGAAGACAACGAGGTCCGCTTCAACAGTGGATCGGGAATCGCAACCGGCGAGAGGAGCATCGTCCGGCGCAACAAGGTCCACCATAACGGCCAGCTCGGGATCTCTCCCAATGGCGCCGACGTCGTGATCGAAGGCAACGAGATCTACGAGAACAACATCTACGGCTTCAATGCCGCCTGGGAGGCCGGCGGCGTCAAGGCCGGCAAGGTCGAGCGCCTCACGCTGCGCGACAACCATGTGCACGACAATTACGGCTCGGGGCTCTGGTGCGATATCGATTGCCGCAACATCCTGTTCGAGAACAATCTCGTCGAGCGCAATTCGGACGCGGGCATTTTCTACGAGATCAGTTTCGATGCGATCATCCGCAACAATACCGTCCGCCTGAACGGGACCGGGCGCGGCGGCCAGCAGGGCAGCCTCTGGGTCTGGGGCGCGGGCATCCAGATCGCCGCGTCCGAAAACGTGCGCGTCTACGGCAACAAGGTCACCGTGGCCGCAGGCAGAAGCGGGATCGTCATCGTCGATCAAGGCCGCGAGCGGCTTGGCCAGTCCAAGATAAAAGACCCTCGCACGAAGCTGCTCTACCGGACAGCCCGCAACGCGGTCCATGACAATGAGGTCGTCTATGAGGGCGATACCGGCCTGTCCGGCGGCGCCAGCGACGTTCCCGATTCAAGTCCGAATTTCGGGATCATCGAAACCGGCGGAAACCAGTTCGATCGCAACACTTATGTGCTGCGCCGGCCGACTGGCGCGCCCCTCTTCATCTGGGGGCATGAGCCGGTCTCCTACGAGACGTTCCGCAGCCTCGGCCAGGAGGCCAACGGCCGGTTCGTGCAGCCGGACTAGGCGCCTTTTGCCCAGAACGGCTTAGTCCACAAGCCCTAGGACCTAGTCGTCGGACCGAGCCGCCAGTTGGCCGATCATCGCTAGGATCAGAGCCCCGGAACCGACAAAGCATCGCGAGGCGAAGAGCTCATGAACATGATCCCGCGATCGTTCCGCCGTTCGCAGTTCCGCGAGGAACGCTTCAAGAGCTATGTCCGCCCGATCATCGATGCCGTGATCAGGAAGCGGGGCTCGTGCCGGATCCTCGATCTCGGGGGCGATGCCGATTACTGGCAATTCGATCTGCCGCCAGCGGGAATCGATATCTGGCTCCTCAACATCGAGGCCAAGGAACAGTCCCCCGACCCGCGTTTCCATGTCGTCCAGGGAGATGCGCGCGACGTCAGGGAATTCAGCGATCTGAGCTTTGATTTCGTTCACTCCAACTCACTGATCGAGCATGTCGGCCAATGGGCGGACATGAAGCGCGTCGCGGCCGAAATCAGGCGGCTTGCCCCGAACTATTATGTGCAGACGCCGAATTTCTGGTTTCCGCTCGATCCGCACAGCAACGCCCTGATCATGCACTGGCTGCCGCAGCCATTGCAGCGGCGAATGGTGTCGCGCAAGGCGCGCGGCTTCTACGCGAAAGCTGCCTCGCTCGACCAGGCCATGCGGATCGTCGAAGGCACGTCGATGCTCGACCGCACGCAGCTCGCAGAGCTCTTTCCGGATGCCGAGATCCTGACCGAGAACGTCCTGTTCCTGCCCAAGTCGCTGATCGCCGTCAGGACCGAGACATGAGGCGACGGGAAATCACGCCGCAAGATTTCGCCTTCCTCGCCCTGGCGAAGGACTGCGCCGCCACGATCCCGCGCTTCCTGGGGTTGCTCGAAACGCTTCGGCGTCATGGCCTCGGCGTCACCGCCCTTGTCGGCGAGAACGGCTCGCGGGATGGAACGCGGATGCTGCTGGAGCGTGCGCAGGAGCGCGGGGAGATCACGCTGGTCCCGACCGCGTTCATGGCTGACGAACCCGAGCGGCTCAGGCGGATGGCGCTGGGCCGGGAGCGGCTCAAGAGCCTATTCGAGGCATCAGGCATCGAGGCCCGCTTCATCTGCGTCCTCGACATCGACAACGTCCTCGCCGCACCGCCGACAGTATCCGCCTTGCTCGCGGCCGCCTCGAAACTCGAGCGACCGGGCATTTTTGGCGTGTCAGCGACATCCCGCCCGCATTACTACGATCTTCTGGCGTTCGAGGACAGTCACCGCTCATTCGTGACGCTTCTCGATGACCTCGCAAGAAGCCGAACCGACATCGTCGCGTATTACCGTTTCTTCCGCTCCCGCATCTATCCGCAACAGCGGGCCCTCACGAGCGATCACGAGATCGCATGTGTTTCGACCTTCAACGGCCTGTGCCTCTACCGCGCCGACGGCTATCGGCTCGGCAGCTATCTGCAGGCCGGCCGTGCCATCTGCGAGCATCTCGTCTTCAACCGCCGCCTCGCCTCGCTGACCGGCGGCGCGATGCTGATCGATCCCGGCCTGGTGCTGCGCACACCCGGCGACCACGCCGAGCAGAGTTTCCTGCCCTTTGCCTGGCGGCGGCTTCGCAAACTGGTCGCCGCATCGCGCCATCCGCAAGCTCACCGGCTGGGCCCGGTGGCCCAGTGAAAAAGACAAATGCCGCACGCGATTGTGAACAGCCGTTCACAATGACGCAGCGCCATTGCAACCTGGCCGCCTCCGCAACCGGCCCACTGTCGAGAAATTTCCGCGGCTTGCATCGAGCATCGCGCTTTTTGCCCGGATCATCGGCAAGCTCAATACCGACGCCCCCAAAAGTTCCGAACGGAACAATCGCGTTGATTTCGCGCCTCTCGCCGAGCAGATTCCCCAAATTCATTTTTATGCAATTTTTATTGCTTTCATCGATTTCGGCCAAGATTTATTTCTGACAATTTGTCTTAAATATTTAATCAGCGAACTATACTATAATTCTATATACGAGAATTTTCCTTCTCCACTCGCAATCCGTTCCATCGGCGCGCGAAAGTCGGACGGGCCGGAGCCGATGATGCAACTTATATTAGAATTCTCGTTGTAAAAAATCCAACTGATACAGGTCTACTCAGATTTTGGCAGACAGCCCCACGATAAGCTGCTATTATCACTCTAAAGATGCATATTTCGAGCGTTGGGACGCATTCAATTTACCCCATCCGCTCCACTCATGATCGGCATTAGAGTTCTTTTATCTTGCTCGCTTGAAGCAAGAATGGCCGACCATCCTGCGGCACACGCCGACCTCACACAAATGTGAGAATAAAAAAACATAACTAACGGATTTAGTTTCAGTATTTTTTTTTAAATTATGGAATGCTGATACAGCGCAAGTTTTTATATTCTGGTAAATAGCAACCTCATTTTAAATATTTTGCCCGCTTCTCGTTGAATCTAAAATTTAAAACCCCGCATTCAAGTGACGACCGCAACATGAAGGCCGCACACAACCGAGCGGTACACGAAGCAAAGGAGCCCGACGTTCCGCAATGCAAACAATCTCACCCGAATACCGCATCGGGCGCCTCTACTAACAGCGCCCGCCCAGGAGGTCAGCCATCGTGACTCCATCCGCGACACGGCCAGATATCGGCTCGCTCAACATCGATTTCGACCATCATGGTCTCCTCAACACCTTGGTCGCCGATATGGCCGGCCTGCTGGAGAGCATCGCGGGCGTCGAAGATGCCTGCGCCTATGTCAGCTGTATCGCTGCGCGTTTGGGTACGGATATCGAGAAGCAGTACAAGGCGGCATTGGGCATCCAACACCTCAGCCGCGATCAGTTGATCGATATCCTGGTTGACCTGAAGAACCGCGCCGGCGGGGAATTCTCTTTGATCGAACAAGACGAAGATCGCCTGGTCTTCGGCAACCGCACCTGTCCGCTAGGGCACGCTGCGTCGAACCACCCTTCCCTCTGCATGCTGACTTCGAACATCTTCGGCCGGCTGACCGCCAACACGATCGGGTATGCAGCTGTCGATCTCGAGCAGACGATCGCGAAGGGAGATTCTGGCTGCCGTGTGGTGCTTCATCTGAAGCGAACGGAACTGGGGCCGGATACCAGGGAATACTTCCGCGATGATGCATCTGCAGCTTCGGCATGAGCTAGACCTCGAAACCTATCTCGAGCCGTCGCTCCTCGCCCTGAGCGACGGAAGCGTCCATGCGCTCAACCGCGCCGCCACCCAGGCGCTCAATCCCGCAAGCTCGACCCCGTCGCTGTTCGAGATGTGCCCGAGCCAGGTCGAGCCCTTGCGAACCTATCTTCTCGCCTGCTCGGGTTCGCGTCAGCCTTTGATCGAGCGGGTCACCCTTGAAGGCCCCGGTGGTGCCGTCGACTATCGCTGCTTCGGCAATGTCATCATACCGCGGCGCAAAAGCCGGCCGGCCACGCTGCTGCTGCGGCTGTTCCCGCTTCTCGACGCACGTTTCTCCGCTGCGGCGGAGCGAATGAGGCGCTTGACGGCCGAGCGGCAGCGCCGCCTCGCCATGCAGCAGTTCGAGGAGCTGCGCAGCGACCGTCTGCGGCTGGTCGAGCAATACTGCTTCGTGGCGGAAGCGTTGCGTGTCGTGGAAGCGCGGACATGCGTGCTGCAGGACGAGATCAACCACATCCGCTGCGACGAGCGCGAGCGCATCGCACGAGACCTTCACGACCATGCCGGACAGGAGATGGCCCTCGTCCTGGCCGAACTGCGTCGCCTGCAGGACCATACGAAGGGCCCAGCCAAGCAGCGTCTCGACGAGATTGCCGAGCACATCGCCGGGATCGGACGCAAGATTCATCACGCCGTGGTCAGCGGGCGGCCGCGCATCATCGAGGAGCTCGGCTTCGGCCGCGCCATCGAAGCCATGACCGTATCGGTCGCGGCAGATGGAAGACTTGGTTTCTCGTTCAGAAAGAAAGGCAGCGAGCCGACCTCGCTCGCGATCGAAGTAGAAAACGCTCTGTATCGGGTGGCTCAGGAAGCCCTGACGAATGTTCTGAAGCACGCATCAGGCGCGCGAAAGATCAATGTAGTCCTGGAATTTGCCGACGGATCGGTCTCCCTGACGATTGCGGACGACGGAGCCGGCCTTTCTCTCGAATCGATGCAAGCAGAAAGCTGCACCACACCCGGCATCGGGCTTCGCGGGATGCGGCAACGCATGATCGACATCGGCGGAACGCTGGAAATCGGCCCACGCTTCGGCAAGGGCACGATCGTCACGGCGAGTGCGCCATTGGCCTGCGAAATGCGCGGGAGCGCTCCGTCATGACGGCACGTCTCATTCTTGTCGACGATCACCCGGTCGTCCTCGCCGGCCTGCAAGCCCTGGTGCTCACACAGCCTGATCTCGAACTCATTGGGCAGGCCTCCAGCGCTTCCGAAGCACTCGCGCTCGTCCGTGGTCAGCACCCAGATCTCGTCATCCTTGATATGGGCCTGCCCGGCATGAGCGGCCTGATGTTGGCCGAGCGCATCCTGGAAGGGGCGCCCGACATCCGGATCATCATGCTGACCCATTACGAGGAGCCGAGCTACGTCCAGAAGGCCCTGCGGACAGGCATTCGCGGCTATGTCCTCAAGGCTTCGGCGAGCGAGAAGGTCACGCAGGCCATCAGGACGGTCCTGAGCGGTGGCGTCTATATCGATTCCGACCTGGAAGATTTCCGCTCCGATTGGATCCGTAAGCTTTGCCCAACCGCTGGCGTACCCAGTGCAACCGCAAACGACACGCTGACCTATCGAGAGATGCAGGTCCTGCGCCTGGCCGCCGTCGGTCATTCCAGCAAGGAGATCGCCCGCCGCGTCGGCCTCGGCATCAAATCGGTCGAAACCTACCGCTACAGAGCCTGCAAGAAGCTGATGCTCCACTCGCGTCTCGATATCATCAGATACGGCGCCAGCCACGGCTGGATTCTCGACGTCTGACGGCTCTGACTAAGCCATTAGCGCGCTGAACTACCGCATTTGCTCCTGTGCGGAGTACTCAACTTGGCGCGAGTAAAACAACAATGGCCATCCGCCAAACAACAGCATCTCCCGAAGAGCGTCGCGACTTGAAAGGCCGTTCCCGCTACCACAAAACACGGGGATGACAGCTTGTGTCCGACTGCCGCCTGCGACCGGGCGGCATCCGCCGATATGGCAGCGTCCTCCAATGCGAAGGCGACCAAAACGGCGGCGCGAACATGATCAGGATCCTCGTTGCGGATGAACACGCGCTCTACCGCACGGGTCTGCGCACGATCCTGCAAGCCGCCTTGCCCGAAGCCGAATTTCTCGAGGCCGAGGATTTCGACGGCCTGATGCGCAGCCTGATGGAAGATCAGCCGATCCATCTCCTGCTGGTCAGCTTGCGCCTGACAGGTTCCACCGATCCGCAGATCATCTGGGAATTCAAGCGAGCCTCGACGACAACGCGCTATGTCGTCATCTCGAGCAATGGCAGCTTCGACCAGGTTCTCCACTACGTAGCCGAGGGCTTCCACGGCTTCATTTCAAAGCTGCAGCGGGACGACGAAATCGTCGAAGCCGTGCAGGAGGTTCTTGCCGGGCGCCTCGCGATCCCGCGCGGGCTCACACCATTCGGGTCGAGCGCCGAGGGGCATAGCTTCCGCGAAGCGCCACAGCGCCGGGGTAGCACGCAGCAAGATCCGTTCGGGCTGACGCGCAGGCAGAAGGATGTCCTGGCCCTGCTGGCCGATGGGCTGTCGAACCGGGAAATCGCCCAGGCCCTCCACATCGCGGAGCCGACCGCGAAAATCCATGTCTCCGCGTTGATGCGCACGCTCAATGTACGAAACCGTACGGAAGCTGCGGTCCTCGCGAAGGACCTGATCCGGATCCTCAAAGTCGATCCGACGGTCTGAAGCGCCCCATCGCCAGGCGAGGTCAAGATTCCGTGATCGATTCGGTCTCGTGCTTGTAAGGCTTCTCCTGACAGGATCGTAATTTTCCTGACAAGACGACTACATCCGAATGAACTAATTATTAACGATGAAATTCTGAGTACGCGTATCCATCCGCGTCATGCAATGCCCGTAATTGACAACCGACGCGCATCTCACCTCGGACGTCTTTCGAACAGCACAATCGCCCACCTGCGATGATGCGGCGGGGAATTCATCTCCGCTGCCTCGATCACCCCAGTTTTGTTTCGAGTAAAAGGGGAGTAGCGATGCCTGAGATCATCGAAACCGCTGTATTGAGCGACAATGCCTTGCTTCGCGAGGGTATCACCAAGCTGTTGGATGGTGCGCGCTTCCGAGTGCATCAGAGAACGACCAGTCTTGATTTCCAGAGAGCCGAGAGCAGCCAGGCGATACCCGACCTCTTCATCGTCGTGATCGACGACATGTCCTGCTCCATCGTCGGCGACATCAAGCGGCAGTTCAAGAGCTCGAAGATCGTGGCGCTCGCTCTTCGAGACAGCCGCGAGCTCATGCGCCGCGCCATGCAGCTCGGGGCGGTGGGCTATCTCGTCGAGTCCGTCTCTGCCCAAGATCTCATCACCTCGCTGGAAGTCGTCATCGCCAACGGCGCCGTATTTCCTCCCGATCTTCTGTCGCAACTCTCCGAGGTCGCGGTGGAGCCGCAGCGTCTACTTCAGGGCGTGCAACGCAGGGCTGACGGGTCCCCCTTCCAGGGGCTCTCGGCCCGGGAGGTGAGCATTCTCGAAGGGCTCATGCTGGGCGAATCCAACAAGGTGATCGCGCGCAAGCTCGAAATCGCCGAAGCCACGGTGAAGGTGCATGTGAAGGCCATCCTGCGCAAGGTTCGGGTCAGGAACCGCACCCAGGCGGCGATGTGGGCCATGCAGAACTCGGTGACCCGGATTCCGGTGGTCGAAGAGCCCGACATGGTCGAGGACTCTCCCCTGCCGATGCTCGCCGCGAGGCCGGACCTGGCAGCCTCGCCCCGGCTCGTGTGATCAGCCCGCTTCAAGCCTCGGAACCGCTCGATGATTCTTACAATCGTAACACCGACGCTGAATGCGGTTGATTTCCTGAAGGAGTGCATCGAATCCGCGCGTCGCAATGCGACGCGCGACATCGAGATCGAGCATGTGATCGTCGATGGCGGTAGCACCGACGGGACCGTCGAACTCGCACGGAGCTACGGATTGCGGGTGATGCAGGGCAAGGACAGCGGCATCTTCGACGCCATCAACAAGGGCTCCTTCAATTCCTCCGGTGAACTGCTGGGCTTTCTCGGCGCCGACGATGTCATGCTCCCGGGGGCTGCGGCGGCTGTCGTCGATGCCTACCGCATGAGCCGCCGGCGCTGGGTGGTCGGTGCCATCCGCTGGATCGATTCAGCCGGACACAGTCTTGGCGGGCTCGCAGCGCCTCCCAACTGGATGACGCCGACCATGCTCGTCTGCCTGGGCTGGAACCCGATCATGCACATGGCGACCTATTTCTCACGCAGCTTCTTCGAGGAGCTGGGCGGCTTCGACATCACCTACAGGGACGCCGGCGACTACGACATGTTCTGCCGGGCCCTGGCGAAGGAACCCTATGGCCGGATCGACAGGCCCATCGCCTGCTTCCGGCGAACGGGCATGAACAACAGCGCAGTCCACGGAGCCAGAACCACTGCCGAATGCGCCAGGATCTACGCACAACACAGCCCGTCGTCGCGAGCCGAGCATCTGTTCTGGCGCCTTCTGCTGAAAAGCTACTTCAATCTCGCCAACCCCGACTGGCTACTGTCGAAAATGGCCGATACGACGCGCACTACGCTGAAGCTCCAGCCAAAGGCGCATTTCTGATCCTGCCTTCTCGGCAGGCCGTTTCTGTGAACGACAGACCCGGCGGGCTCTTTGTCCGCCGGGTCTGGTGTTTGCAGGCATTCGGAGAGCGTCAGCGCACGGTGGGCGGGAGCTCGCGCTTCCCGGCAAATCGCGCTTGGCAAGCCAGCACGGACAAAAGGGTGCAACCGACAACCGGCCAGGCCAAACCGACCAGCAAGACCATAGCGAAATCCGTAGCGATCAGGACCGGACGTTCTGCTTCGAGCAGCGAGTTCAGCGCAATCAAAGTCGCGATCACGAGATACAGCGCCATGCCAATGATGAGCGCGATGATCATCTGCAGTCGTCCTCGGCGGATTGCCTGCCAGTCCAACAACTGCTCCAACGCTAGTACGGCGAGAATCTCCAGCAACGATGAATGGAGATATCCTCGCCGACTATCCGGGATTACCACACCTGGGCGCGAGGCCATCGAGTCGAAGACAACCGTTGCCGATCACCTTCGCGCCGCTCCACATTTTCATGGCCCAAGCTTTTGATTATTTTGCGGAAATTTTCTATTTGCGCGCTGGGGCGCCGCCGTCAGAGAGTTCGCGATCGTTGCGTCCGGAGGTGTTGCCCCTCTCAAAATGGCTCCGGCTCGCCATTGAATGGGGAATGCGCGTGGTTCAACGGGCAAATGCCACGCTCAGCTGGCCGGTTCGTGGCGGCGCAGTCCGATGAGGATGACATTGGTCATCGCCATTGCAGCCGCAGCCGCATCCCGTTCAGCGATGGCGTCGACGATGCGTTCATGGGCCGCAACGGTGGAGCGGTAGTCGTCGGAATCCTTGGGCGCGCTGAGCTGGAACGAAGCCCGCAGCGCCGCTTCGATGACGGCGCCGATCGAGCGCATGAAGGGATTGCCGGCGGCGTTGGCGACTGCGATGTGAAGGCTGAGATCGGCTTCGGCGAAATTGGCCGTCTGCCGGACAGCTTCGGCACGCATTTGTTCGATCGCTGTGCGCATCAGCTCGAGGTCTGCCTCCGTCCTGCGCTCGGCTGCGAGCCCCGCGGCACGCGGCTCGATGGCAAGACGGATTTCCGCCAGGTCGGTCAGGAAACTCCTGTCGATGCCGGCATCCAGGTGCCAGGCCAGCACATCCGGGTCGAACATGTTCCAGGCGGAGCGCGGCCGAACCACCGTGCCGACACGCGCCTTGGTGCTCAGCAGCCCCTTGGCGACGAGGGTCTTCACCGCCTCGCGCAGCACCGGGCGCGAGACCTTGAAGGCGAGCGTCAGCTCCGCATCACCCGGAAGCTTGGCACCCTGGGGATAGCGTTCTGCGATGATGTCGATGCCGATACTGCGCGTCACCTCGGCATGGTTCGAATGGGCACGGCGCGCTGGAATGACGATGATGCGGGAGGTCATTGCTGCATGGCTCCGGACAGCCGCGGACGCCGGCGGCGCGCCAGAGCGATGGTGAGCTGTTGCAGGCCGATGAACCCGAAGAGCAGCAGGCCCGTCGCAATCTTCGCCCACCAGCTCGAGAGCGTACCGTCGAAGCTGATATAGGTCTGGATCAAGCCTTGGATGAGCACGCCGACGACAGTGCCAAAGACAAAGCCGTAGCCGCCCGACAGAAGCGTGCCGCCAATGACAGCCGCCGCGATGGCATCGAGCTCGACACCGACCGCCGAGAGCGAATAGCCGCTCGAGGTGTAAAGTGAGAAGACGATACCGGAGACGCCAGCGAGCACGCTGGAGAGCGTGTAGATCAGCACGGTCGTGCGCCCGACCTCGATGCCCATCAATGCAGCCGAGCCGCGACTGCCGCCGAGCGCATAGACATTGGCGCCGAAGCGCGTGAAGTGCAGCAGCACAGCGCCGGATGCGACCGTGGCCAGCATGATCATGGCCGGTACGGTCAGCCTGAAACCGCCGGGAAGCGACAGCGCATGCTCGGCGAGTTCGCTGTAGAGAGGCGCAGTGATAGGGATCGACTCGGTTGAGAGCAGGAAGCTCGCGCCCCGCGCCAGAAACATCCCAGCCAGGGTCACGATGAAGGCGGGCAGCTCAAAATACTGGATCGCTGCGCCCATCAGCGCGCCGAACAGCGCGCTGAGGAGCAGCACGGCGGCGAAGGCGACGAGCGGCGGCATGCCGGCCCGCTCGATGGCGAGCGCGAGGAACACCGTTGTGAACCCGATCACCGAGCCGACCGAGAGGTCAATGCCGCCGGAGATGATGACGAAGGTCATGCCGACCGCGACGATGCCCAGGAAGGCGTTGTCGGTGAAGAGGTTCATCACGACGCGCGGCGAGGCAAAATTCGGATAGGTCAGCGAGCAGATCGCGAAGCCGACGACGAATACGATGGTCGTGGCAACCACGGGCATGAAGCGGCTCACGAGCGCCCCCTGCGCAAGAGGAGGCCGAGACCAGCGAGCCGCGGCGACTGGGCGAGCAGCACCGCCAGGACCACGATCGCCTTGACGATGAGGTTCATCTCGGGGGGAAAGCCAGACAGCAGGATACCCGTGTTCATCGCCTGGATGATGAGGGCGCCCAGCACCGAGAGGATGAAACTGAAGCGGCCGCCGAGGAGCGACGTGCCGCCGATCACCACTGCGAGGATAGCGTCGAGCTCCAGCCAGAGGCCGGCATTGTTGGCATCCGCCCCCATGATGTCGGCGGCGGCGACGACGCCTGCGAGCGCGGCGCAGAGCCCGCACCAAGCATAGATTGCGACGGTGATCGCCCACGTCCCGACGCCGGCCAGCGCGCTCGCCCGCTCATTGCCGCCGATCGCCTCGATCAGCAGCCCAAGCGCCGAGCCACGAACGACAATGAGCGCCAGTGCTAGCATGGCAATCGCCAGAACGACCGGGGTCGGCAGACCCAGCAACGCGCCGCTGCCGAGCCAGGCTAGATCAGGAGAGGTGAAAGTGACGATGCGTCCTTCGGTAATGAGCTGCGCGACGCCCCGTCCCGCCACCATCAGGATGAGCGTCGCCACGATCGGCTGGATGCCGAGCAGCGCGACGAGCACGCCATTCCATAGCCCGCACAGCAATCCGGTTCCGAGCGCGGCGGCAAGCACGATGGCGAGGTCGTGCCGGTCTGCGAGGCTCGCCGCGATGGCACCTGCGATCGCCATCACGGCGCCGACCGAAAGATCGATGCCCCGCATGGCGATGACCGGCGCCATGCCGAGCGCCAGCAGCGCGACCGGCGCACCGCGATTGAGCACATCGACGAGGCTGCCGAACAGGCGGCCGTCCTGAACGCGCAACTCGATGAAGTGCGGCGACAGGAAGCTGTTGATCGCGAAGATGACGATCAGCGCGACGATCTGGGGCAAACCGGCCCGCGGCAGGGCGAGCGACATGGCCTTGCCCGGCATCATGCGGCCTTTGGCGCTTCTGCGGCGATCGCCGCCAGGATGGTGGGTACGCCTACCGCCTCGCCTTCCAGCCGGGCGACATGAGCCCGGTCGCGCAATACGACGACCTCGTCGGCATAGGTGACGATCTCCTCCAGTTCGGACGAGGCGACGAGCAGGGCCATGCCTTCGGCACAGAGCGCGCGGATGAGCTGGATGATCTCGGCATGGGCGCCGACGTCGATGCCGCGTGTCGGCTCATCGAGGATGAGAAGCCGTGGCTCGGTCGCGAGCCAGCGCGCCAGCAACGCCTTCTGCTGATTGCCGCCGGAGAGCAGGCCGATCGGTCGCTCCGGATCGGGCGGACGGATATCCAGCAGCCGGATCAGCCGGCCGGCGATCTCGTCCTGCTCCCGACGCGACAGCGGACGCAGCACGCCGCGTCTCGCCTGCAGGGCGAGCACGATGTTCTCGCGCACGGTCAGCTCGGCGATGATGCCCTCCGTCTTGCGCTCCTCCGGGCAATAACCGAAGCCAAGCTGCATCGCCTCACGCGGCGAATGGAGCGGGACCTCCCGCCCTCCGGCGATCACGCTGCCGCTGTCGGCGCGCTCGGCGCCGAAGACGAGGCGAGCGGTCTCGGTGCGACCGGAGCCTAGCAGGCCCGCGAGCCCGACCACATGGCCGGCCCGCAAGGTCAGGTCGAAAGGTGCGATATAGCCGGCCTTGCCGAAACCGCGGAAGACGGCCAACGGCTCGCCCTCGCGCGTCGATGATACCGGGCGCTCGGCCGTCGCCTCGCTCAGCTCGCGCCCGAGCATCATCCGGACGAGCTGCATGCGCGGCAGTTCGGCTGTGGGAGCAGAGCCTGCGAGCCTTCCATTGCGCAAGACGGTGATCCGATCGCAGATCGCATAGACCTGATCGAGGAAATGGGTCACGAAGACGATGCCGATGCCACGCGCCGCGAGCTGGCGCATCACTGCGAACAAGATGTCGACCTCGTGCGCATCGAGGCTCGCCGTCGGCTCGTCGAGAATGAGGACGCGCGCCGAGAGATCGACCGCGCGCGCGATGGCGACGATGTGCTGGATGGCGACCGAATAGCTTTCCAGCGGCGCGGCGACATCGATGGCAAGGTCGAATTCGGCGAGCAGCGCGCGCGCGCGACGACGCATCTCGCCCTCGCGCACCAGACCGAAGCGCGTCGGCTGGCGGCCCAGGAACAGATTCTGCGCGACCGAGAGGTTCGGCGCGAGATTGACCTCCTGGTAAACGGTTGCGAGCCCCGCCTTCGTCGCCTCGCCGGTCGAGCGAGGGGCGATCTCGACGTCGTCGAGCCGCATCGTGCCGGCATCTCGCGCGACCACGCCGGTCATCGCCTTGATCAGCGTGGACTTGCCGGCGCCGTTCTCGCCGAGCAAGGCGTGGATTTCGCCACGCTGCAGCGTGAAGTCGACGCCGTCGAGCGCGGTCACTCCGGCGAACGATTTGGAAAAACCGCGCAGCGCAAGCAGCGGAACGGTCTCGGTCAGGCTCATGCGATCTCCGGGCTCGTCCGGCGCGGGGCGGACGCCGCTTTCGCGGCACCCGCGGCAGGCTTCGACTTCAGTAGCCGAGATCCTTCTTGCTCTCGTAGATCTTCTGCGGGTTGTCGGCAGCGGTGTAGAGCTTCGATTCCGTCTGGATCCACTTCGGTGGCGTCGTGCCCTTGGCCTTGTAGGCGATGATGGCGTCGAAGGCCGGCCCGGCCATGTCGGGCGTCAGTTCGACGGTGGCGTTGGCCTCGCCGGCCGCCATGGCCTTGAAGATGTCAGGCACCGCGTCGATCGAGACGGTGAGAACGTCGGAGCCCGGCTTCAACCCCGCTTCCTTCATCGCCTGGATGGCGCCGACCATCATGTCGTCGTTGTGGGCGTAGACCGCGCAGATCGACTTGCCCCCGCCCTCGGCCTTGATGAAGCTCTCCATCACCTCCTTGCCTTTGGCGCGGGTGAAGTCCCCGGTCTGGCTGCGGACGATCTTCAGGTTCGCATGTCCGGCGATGCCCTGTTCGAAGCCCTTCTTGCGGTTGGCGGCGACGCTGGCACCGACCGTGCCCTGCAGCTCGACCACGTTGCAGGCCTTGGACCCCACCGTCTTGACCAGCCACTCGCCAGCGACCTTGCCTTCATGCACGCTGTCGGAGGTGACTGCGGTCAGATAGAGTTCCTTGCCGGACGGGTCGATGTCGCGGTCGAGCAGCACGACCGGGATCTTGGCATCCTTGGCCTCCTTCAGCACGGTGTTCCAGCCGGTGGAGACGACCGGCGCGAGGAAGATCGCGTCCACGCCCTGGGCGACGAAGGCGCGGATTGCCTTGATCTGGTTCTCCTGCTTCTGCTGGGCATCGGCGATCTTGAAGTTGACGTTGCGCTTCTTGGCTTCCGCCTTCGACACCGTCGTTTCGGCTGCGCGCCAACCCGATTCAGAGCCGATCTGGGAAAAGCCGATCGTCAACTCCTTGGCACCGGCGCTCGAGCAGGCGAGCGCGCCGCAGACTACGGCCGCGGCATTCAAAGCCTTGAAACTCATGGGCGTTTCTCCGTTTCGTCGTTCGCTACGCGCCTCTGGAGAGCGCTTGTTGCAACCGGACCATGCCACAACCCCTGCGCGCTGAATAGTCATATTGTTTTACTTATCAGCGCCGCGCCAAGCCCTTGGACGAACCTCCCGAACTGTCCTTCGGAATGCTCCGGGATCAGCCGCTCACGCGGCCGTCGAGCCAATCGCGGGTGTCGTCGAGCGCACGCGTGATGCGATCGAACAATTCGTCGATCTCGGCTTCCGTGATCACCAGCGGCGGGCAGAGATTGACTGTGTCGCCGAGCGCGCGGGTGATCACGCCATGGGCCTGAGCACGCTTGCCGGCATGGATGGCGACGCCCCGCGCCGGCTCGAAAGCCTCCTTGGTCGCCTTGTTGCGCACGAGCTCGAGGGTCCCGATCAGGCCCCGCCCCCGCGCCTCGCCGACGATGGGATGATCGCCGAGGGCATGCAGGCGCGACTGGAAGCGCGGCATGACGCTGCGCACGTGCCCGAGGATGTCGCGCTCCTCATAGATCTTCAGCGTCTCAACTGCGACGGCGGCGGCGACGGGATGACCGCTATAGGTGAAGCCGTGGCCGAAAGTGCCGATTTTTCGACTTTCCTCGACGATCGCGTCATGGACTTGCTCGTTGATCATCAGCGCCGAGATCGGCTGGTAGCCAGCCGAAAGTTGCTTGGCCATCGAGATCATGTCCGGCTTCATGCCAAAGCTCTCCGAACCGAACATGGTGCCCAGACGCCCGAAGCCGCAGATCACTTCGTCGGCGATCAGCAGGACCTCGTAGCGGCGCAACACCGTCTGGATCTTCTCGTAGTAGGTCGGCGGCGGCACGATGCAGCCGCCCGACGCCATCAGCGGCTCGGCGAAGAAAGCACCGACTGTGTCCGGCCCCTCGCGCAGGATGAGCTGCTCGAGTGACTGCGCGCAGCGCGTGGCGAAGCCGTCCTCCGTTTCACCGGGCTGCGCATAGCGGTAGAAGAGCGGGCAGTCCGTGTGGAGAATGCCGGCGATCGGCAGATCGAAATCGCGATGGTTGTTGGGCAACCCGGTCAGGCTGGCTGAGGCGATGGTGACGCCGTGATAGGCTCGCTGGCGCGAGATGATCTTCTTCTTCCCGGGCTTGCCGATGGCGTTGTGATAATACCAGACCAGCTTCATCGCGGTGTCATTCGCCTCCGAGCCGGAATTGGCGAAGAACACTTTCGACATCGGGACAGGCGCGAGGGCGAGCAGACGCTCCGCGAGCTCCACACTCGGCTCGTTCGTCTTGCCACCGAAGGTATGATAGAATGGCAGCGTGCGCAGCTGCTGGGTCGCCGCGGCGACGAGACGCTCCTCGCTGAAGCCGAGCGATGCGCAGAAGAGCCCGCCCAGCCCCTCGATATAGCGGTTGCCGTCGGCGTCGACGACATGGATGCCATCGCCTTTTGCGATAACCAGCGGCCCGTCCGTCCGGTGGACCGCCGCATTGGTGTACGGGTGCAGAATACTGGCGACATCCCTCGCCTCGAGCGAGTTGGGGCGCATGGTCATGGGCAGGTCTCCTCGGCTCCGCCTTTTCGCTGGGCGGGAACCCGATGTCGTGGTTCTGAAGCGTCAGGGGATGAGACGGTGGTCGCGGGCGGACCTTCCGCCGGCGAGGCCGAAGGGGAACACGCCGAAGCGGCCTGCTCCCCGGGCGCAGCTAGTAGAGATCCGTCTTCAGCCATTTCCGGGCGAGACGGTCGATGGTCCCGTCCTGCTGGGCCGCCGCGATCGCCTCATCGAACATGGCTTTGAGGGCGACATCCTCCTTGCGTAGTCCCGCGGCGATACCCTGGCCGAAGACGCCGTTGACGAAGGTCGGCCCCGCCATCGTGAACTCCTTGAAATCGGGCTTCGCCAGGGTCGCGTTGAGCGAGGTCCGCTGTGCGACCACGCCGTCGACGCGCCCCGCCCGCAGGTCGAGATCGTGCTGCTCGACCGTCTTGTACTCGCGGCTCTCGACGGTGCCTTTGAGGTATCTGTCGAGGAAGGCGACGTTGGCCGTCGCCACCTGAGCGCCAATCGTCTTGCCCTTCAGCGCCGCCCGCAAGGGCGCAAGCTCCGCCTCGACCCTGGCCGGGTCGCCGCCGAGATCGACCGTCGTACCCGTCCCCGGAAGCTTGGCGAGCGGCCCGGTCTTCTCGACCATGATCGCGGCCGAGGTCGGTGCATAGGGCTTGCTGAAGGCGATCACCGCGAGCCGCTTTTCCGTCACGATCATCGAGGCCATGATGGCGTCGAACTTCTTGGCGGAGAGCGCCGGGATCAGCCCGTCCCAGTCCTGCGCGACGATCTTGCAGGTGACCTTCATACGGCCGCACAGGTCGTTGGCGAGATCAACCTCGAGGCCGGCGAGCTTGCCGTCGGGACCGGTGAAATTCCAAGGCTCGTAGGCGCCCTCGGTGGCGATGGTGATGGATTTCGTCTGCGCCTGTGCCGGCCATGCCGCCAGGGAGAGGCCGATAGCGCAGGCCAGGCCCGTGAATCCAAATCGACAGAAGTTCATGTGACCGTCCCTCTTTCCTGACAGGGCGATGCCGCCCGCTTCTTAGCCACGCTCGGCGGTGGGAGCTCTCCGGCTTCCCTTGCCGCCGCGCGCCACGAGGCACAGGAGCTCGAAGAGCACCTGTGCCGCGATCTGTGCGGTATTGGTCGTCGGGTCGTATTGCGGCGCGACCTCGACGACGTCCCCGCCGATCACGTCCAGCCCCGCCAACCCGCGCAGCAATCCCAGAGCCTGGAGCGAGCTCAGCCCACCCACTTCCGGCGTGCCAGTGCCGGGGGCGAAGGCGGGATCGAGACTGTCGACATCGAAGCTGACATAGACCGGTCCGCCGCCGACGACGGCCCGCGCACGCTCGACGACGGCCGCGACACCCATCTCCTGCACCTCTTCGGCGTGGATGACGGTCATGCCGCTGTCGAAGGAGAACTCCCACAGGTACTCGGAATTGCCGCGGATTCCGATCTGGATCGTGCGATGGGGATCCAGCATTCCGTCGAGCACCGCCTGTCGGAACGGCCCGCCATGATGGAACTTGCAGCCCTCGAACGACCCGCCCGTGTCGCAATGGGCGTCGATGTGAACCATGCCGACCGGCCGCTCGCGTCCGACGGCGCGCAGGATCGGCAGGCTGATCGAATGATCGCCGCCGACCGAGAGCGGAACCGCGCCGGCCTCGACAATCCTCCCGACGAAGGCCTCGATATCGGCATGCGCCGCCGCAAGATCGAAACGGCTACGGAACGGGACGTCTCCGACATCGGCGACGCGCAGCTCCGCGGACGGAACGGCCCTGAGCACGTGCTCATAAGGCCCGACACGCTCGATATTGCGGACGGCGCGCGGGCCGTGGCGCGCGCCGGCGCGGTTGGTGACCCCGAGGTCCATCGGCACACCGAGGAGCGCGACGTCGATCCCGGCGAAGCCGGGCGCCGTATCGGCCAGGAAGGGCGCCTTTAGCAGGGTCGGCACGCCGCAATACGGAGCCGGGCGCCGGTCGCCATCCTTGAAGACGAGGTCGGCGACGGCACGGAAGGCGGGGTCGAAGATTTCCGCCCCGGATGCCGCGCCGTAGCGTGACCGCAGACGCTCCAAATTGGCTCGATCCATGCGTTTTGCTCACATCCGAAGAGACCACCTAACGCGGGCGATGGCCTGCCAGACGCCACTTGCACATGGCATCCACATTGGGATACATAACTGTATCCAATCTTGGATGACAAGGGGATGACGTTGTCGGTCAAGGCTTCACGCATACCAGCCGAAGATGGGCTACCCCCGCCCGAGCCGGCAGAATCGGTGCGGCAGACGACCTATCTGCTGCTCAAGGACCTCATCCTCAGCGGCCAGATCAGGCCCGCCGAGCGCCTTTCCGAACTCGCCCTCTCCCGCCGCCTCGGCGTCAGCCGCACGCCGCTGCGCGAGGCGCTGATGAAGCTCGAGAAGGAAGGGCTCGTCGTAGGCCAGCGCAACATCGGCTACACCGTGACGAGCCTCGACGTCGCCGCGGTTTGTCAATTGCTCGTGGTCAGGGAGGCGCTCGACGCCTGCGCTGCGGAACTGGCCTGCTTCCACGCCACGGAGGAGGATCTCAGCCTGATCCGGCAGGTGATCGCCGAGATGGAAGCGCTGCGCGATGGCGAGGGCAACCCTCCCTCCGACGTAGCCCGGAGCCTCGACCTCGGCTTGCACATCCACAAGGTGATCGCGGCAGCGGCACGCAACCAGCCGCTCATCCTGATGACCGACCAGATCTATCAGCAGCTGCAGCTCGCGCTCTGGCTCGAGGTGCATTGGGTCGATTTCGGCAACTCCGACCTCGACGAGCACAGGGCGATCGCCACGGCGATCTGCGCGCGCGATGCCGCAGCGGCGAGCGCGGCGGCACGCGCCCATGTGCGCAGTTCGCTGGCCAATATGGAGAAGGTCCAGGCCGTCCTGGAGCACCGGCGCGGGCGCGCTGGCCCTCGCGGCTCGCATATCGCCCTCGCCGGCGCGAAGAGCTGATGCAGGCACTCGAATCCTATTTCGTCCTGGTCGGCTTCGGGGCTGCCGGGTGGGGCAAGGCCTTGCTGCTCGCCACGGCGATGACCTGCGCAGTGGCGGTGACGGGCTTCCTGACGGGCTCCGCCATCGGCGCCCTCATCGCCTGGGCGAAACTGTCGAGCAGCTTCGCGCTCCGGGGGATCGGTACCGCCTATACGACCGTGCTGCGTGGCATCCCGGACCTGCTCGTCATCTATCTGTTCTATTTTGGCGGCAGCGCGGCGCTCGGAACCGTCGCTGGGTTCTTCGGCGCCGACGGCTTCATCGGCATGCCCGCCTTCCTGACCGGGATGCTCGCGATCGGCGTCGTCTCGGGCGCCTACCAGGCGGAGGTGCTCCGTGGCGCCTTCCTCGCGACGCCGCGCGGCGAGATCGAGGCAGCGAAAGCCGTCGGCATGAGCGATTGGACTGCCTTCAGACGCGTCGTCGCGCCGCTCGTATTGCGCCTCGCCCTGCCCGGTCTTGGCAATAGCTGGCAACTCGTCCTGAAGGAAACGGCTCTGATTTCGGTGACGGGCCTCGTCGAACTGCTTCGTCAGTCGCAGATCGCAGCCGGATCGACACGGCGGCCGTTCGAGTTCTATCTGACCGCGATACTCCTCTATTTGGTGATCACCTGGTTCTCGACCGTGCTGTTCCGCCATGCCGAGGCGCGCACCATGCTCGGTCTTCGGAGACCGGCCTGATGGACCTCGCCTTCATGTGGGAGACGCTGAAGACGCTGCTGGGCGGGCTACCGCTGACATTGAGCCTCGCAGCAATCTCGATTCTGGCCGGCGGCCTGCTGGGCTTTCTGATCGCCCTCCTTGCCTTGACGGGCGGACGGATCGCCGGGGCCTTCGCCAGCGCCTATGTCTTCGTGTTCAGGGGCTCACCACTACTCGTCCAGATCTTCCTGATCTACTACGGGCTGGGCCAGTTTCGGCCCGCGCTCCAGTCGCTGGGGCTCTGGCAGTTCCTCCGCGAGCCCTATTGGTGCGCCATCCTCGCACTGAGCCTCAACACCGCCGCCTATGGCAGCGAGATCTTCCGCGGCGGATTTAGGGCGGTAACGAGCCAACAGATCGAGGCAGCAAAGGCGTGCGGCATGTCCGGCCTGCTCCTGCTGCGGCGGATCGTCGTGCCGATCGCTGTGCGGCACGCACTCCCAGCCTACGGCAACGAGATCATCCTCATGGTCAAGGCCACGGCCCTGGCCTCCATCATCACCCTGATGGAAGTGACGGGGCTCGCCGGCAAGCTGATTTCCGAAACCTTTCGCGCTGTCGAGGTCTTCATCGTTGCCGGCGCCATCTACCTCGCCCTCAACGCCGCACTGACCGGGCTCCTGTCCGGGGTCGAATACCGGCTCAGCCCCCATCTGAGACCCCGGCCGAACCTGCTCGCCAAGGAGGAAGGCAGCCATGCCTGAGCATCTTCCCCCAGCGGCCGATGCCGCCCCGGTCGTCTCGATATGCGATCTGCGCAAGTCCTTTGGCGGGCTGGAGGTGCTGAAGGGCATTTCTCTCGAGGCCCGGCAGGGCGAGGTCATCTCGATCCTCGGCTCCTCGGGCTCCGGCAAGTCGACTATGCTTCGCTGCATCAACATGCTGGAAGTCCCGAGCAGCGGCTCGATTGCGATCGACGGCGAAGTCATCGGGCTGCGCTCGCGCGGACAGCAGATGGAAATCGCCGATCAGCGCCAGCTCGGGCGGCTGCGAGCCGAAATCGGCATGGTTTTCCAGAGCTTCAATCTCTGGTCCCACATGACGATCCTCGAGAACGTCATCGAGGCACCGATCCACGTGCAGCGCCGACCGCGGGCAGAATGCATCGAGGAGGCCCGGGAACTGCTCATGCGGGTCGGACTGGGGGACAAGCATGCGCACTATCCCGCACACCTCTCGGGCGGCCAGCAGCAGCGGGCAGCGATTGCGCGCGCGCTGGCGCAGCGTCCGCGGGTCATGCTCTTCGACGAGCCGACCTCGGCACTCGACCCCGAACTCGTCGGAGAGGTTCTGCGCGTGATGCGCTCGCTCGCCGACGAGGGCCGGACCATGCTCGTCGTCACGCATGAGATGGCGTTCGCACGTGATGTCTCGAGCCGGGTCGTGTTCCTGCACCAAGGCCTTATCGAGGAGCAAGGCCCCCCGAACGCAATGTTCGGAAGGCCGCAGTCGGAGCGTTTCCGGCAATTCCTGTCGGCAAGCCGGGACGCGGCCTGAGTCGGGATCTGCCACCTGCAACGCGGGTTCCCGATTCAGCATGTCCCTGCCCCGTCAGCTCGCGCTACAGACCGGCCTCGGTGCTGGATTCGGGACGCTTGGCATGAGGTCTTCCCGATGACACGCGATCGATCCTCGACCCGTTGATCCCGAGCATCATCCGCACACGCACCACGCGGCGCCGTCCTAACCACGGATTGGAATAACCTAGTTAAAACAATATCTTGTGATGTTCATATCCAACCTTCTGATATAGATCACATCTGTCGTTGTCCTGTTTTTGGGCACCGCCTAAGCTCCCTGGCATGAAGGGCGAGAAACGCCCCGTCTTCAGGGAGGTGACGATGACGCGTCTGCGCGCCTGGCTGCTTGCCGCTTCGCTGCTGGTTCCGGCAGTCCCGCTCCTGCCAATAGCCGCGGCGGCACAGGGGATCCCCCAGAACATCCCCCGCAAGGAGCTCCTGATCCTCGAAAACCCGGAAGGGACGATCAAGAACGCCGGCTGGTTCAACATCTGGGCGATCAATGCCGGCAGCCAATCGAACGGGCTGCAGCAGTCGGCGCTCGACACGCTCTGGTACATCGACCCTGAAAAGGGCCTCGACGGCGCCTGGGACAATTCGCTCGCAGCCGACAAGCCGGCCTACAATGCCGACTTCACCGAAATGCGCGTCAAGCTGCGTCGAGGTCTGTTCTGGAGCGACGGCATCGAGTTCAGCTCGGCGGACGTCAAGGCGACGGTCGACATCCAGATCAAGAATCTGGGCATGCGCTTTTCAGCCGTGCTGGCCAGCAACGTTGCCTCTGTCGAGGCGCCCGATGCCGAAACGGTGATCTTCAAGCTGAAGAAGCCGAATTCGCGCTTCCATACCAATTTCACCGTGCGCTGGGGCGCGATCTGGATCCTGCCGAAGCACATCTTCGAGAAGGTCGAGGATCCCGCGAAATTCGACTTCAACAAGCCGGTCTCGCTCGGCGCCTATACGCTGCACTCGTTCGATCCGGACGGAAAATGGTATATCTGGCAGCTGCGTGAGGACTGGCAGCGCAGTTCGCTCGGCCGTTACGGCAAGCCCGGGCCGAAATTTCTCGCCTATATCGATCCCGGCCCGCCGGAGAAGCGCGTCATCGCCCAGCTCAACCACGAGCTGGACGTGATCCACGACATCGCGCCGGAGGGCATGTTCACGCTGGCGAAGCAGGACAAGGGCACGCGCGCCTGGTTCAAGGGCTTCCCCTACGGCCATCCCGATCCGACCCTGCCGGCGGTGATCTTCAACACCCAGAACGAGAACCTGAAGAACCGCGACGTGCGCTGGGCATTGGCGCTGCTGATCGACGTCAAGGCGGTGACGATGGCGGCCTATCGCGGCGCAGCGACCATCTCGGCGATCGCCGTGCCGCCGACCGGCATCCATCCGGAGGCCTACCACAAGCCGATGGAGGCCTGGCTCAAGGATTTCGAGATCGACACCGGCAAGAGCAAGATCAAGCCGTACGACCCGACGGTCGGCAAGCAGATCGCCGACATGCTGCGCCCGTCCATGGGCGAGCAGATCCCGTCCGACCCAGCGGTGATCGCCAACTCCTTCGGCCTCGGCTGGTGGAAGCCCAATGTCGCGGCGGCGGGCGAACTGCTGACCCGCGCCGGCTTCCGCAAGCAGGGCAACCAGTGGCTGACGCCTGACGGGAAGCCTTTCGTGGTCAGACTGATGGTCGAGGGCGATCTCAGGCCCGTGATGACGCGAGCCGGCACGATGATCGTGCAGCAATGGAAGCAGGCCGGCATCGATGCACGCATCGACGTGGCGCAGGGCACGCTGCTGACCCGGCGCGCCGCCGGCGATTTCGACGCCTTCATCGGCTGGAGCGTCGAGACCTGGGGCGGGCATCAGGACCTGTCCTATTTCATGGACAGCTGGCACTCGCAGTTCGTCGCCCAGCCCGGCCAGCCACAGCCGCTGCGCAACTGGCAACGCTGGTCGCATCCCGAGCTCGACAAGATCATCGAGGACATCCGCAAGATCGGCTTCGACGATCCCAAGGGCGTCGAGCTCGGCCGCGACTACGTCAAGCTGATGACCCGCGAGATGCCGATCATCCCGCTGATGGCCTACAACGTCTTCACGGCGATGGATCAGACCTACTGGAAGGGTTACCCGACCGCCGACGACCCTTACGCCAATCCGGTCACGAACTGGGGCAATTCCCGCTACATGTTCGTGCGCCTGAAGCCGGCCAATTGAACGGGCCTGCCGCCTCGGGCGGCAGATCTCCTCTCCCAGGACAAACACCAGCCGGCGGCGTTACGTCGCCCCGGCCTGGTGAAGCTTTCGGGATCGCATGAGCGCCTACCCAACCTATTTCGCGAAGCGCCTGGCCCAGTTTGCCCTGGTGGTGTTCATCGGCGTCAACCTGGCCTTCGTCATCACGCACGCTTCGCCGATCGACCCGGTCGAGCAGTCGATCTCGGCGGTGACCTCCTTCGGCAACACCGCGCCGGAGGCGATCGCGGCGATGCGCATCTCGCTGCAGGAGCTCTACGGGCTCAAGGGGACGCTCGGCGAGCAATACCTTACCTTCTGGAGCAGGGTGCTGCGCGGCGATTTCGGGCCATCCCTTTCCGCGTTCCCGACGCCCGTATCGACCCTGATCGGTCGGGCGCTGCCCTGGACCGCTGGCCTTTTGATCGTATCGACGCTGATCACATGGGTGCTGGGCAATCTGCTCGGCGGCCTCGCCGGCTACTATCAGCGCAACCGCACGCTGAAGCTGATGGGCGTGGTCGCAATGGGCGTTCATCCCATCCCCTACTACATCGTCGCGCTATTGCTGCTGATCGTCTTCGGTTTCCTCTGGCCGGTGCTGCCGATCACCGGCGGCTCGGCGATGAACCTGCAGCAGGGCTGGAACTGGCCGTTCGTCTCGAGCGTCCTGCTTCACTCGGTCCTGCCGGCGCTCTCGCTCATCCTGATCGGGCTCGGCAGCTGGTTCCTCGGCATGCGCTCGCTCGTCTCGAACATCGTCACCGAGGATTATGTGGTCTATGCCGAGATCGCCGGTCTCGACAGCCGCCGGGTGCTCGGCTCCTACATCATGCGCAATGCGCTGGCGCCGCAGGTCACCGGCCTCGCCATGTCGCTCGGCGGCATCTTCAACGGCGCAGTCATCACGGAGAAGGTCTTCGGCTATCCCGGCGTCGGCACGCTCCTGGTCGACGCGGTCTATGCCGGCGATTACGGGCTCGTCCTCGGCGTCACCACCGTCTCGATCATCGCGGTCTCGATCGGCGTTCTCGTCATCGACCTGCTCTACCCGCTGATCGACCCCCGTGTGGAGCTGCGCTGATGCTGGTCATCCTGCGTGATCTCATCCGCTACAATCTCGAGTTCCGGATCGGACTCGTGCTCGTCGCGATCGTTCTCGTGATGGCCGGGCTCTCCTTCGTCTCGCCCTATCCGCCGGGAGAGGTCTATCTCGTCCCACCGGACGTTCCCCCCTCGGCCGCTTACTGGCTCGGGACGACCTCGCGCGGGCAGGACGTGTTCTGGCAGCTCACCTTCGCGATCCGCAACACGCTGAGCTTCGGTATCATGGTCGCGGTGCTGTCGCGTCTAATCGCGCTCGTGGTCGGCCTGCTGGCCGGCTATAGCGGCGGCTGGGTCGACCGGGTGCTGATGTCGATCAACGACACCTTCATCATCATCCCGCTCTTTCCGATCCTGATCCTGTTCTACTTCGTGCTGCGCGACACGATGTCGACGCCGCTGCTCGCGATGATCATGGCCTGCCTCGGCTGGGCCTATGACGCCCGCCTGATCCGCTCCGTCGCGCTGTCGTTGAAAACGCGCGAATTCACCCAGACCAGCATTTTCTCGGGCATGAAGACGCGCGAAATCCTGGCCCGCGAGCACCTGCCCTATGTGCTGCCGATCGTGTTCTCGACCACGATGAACAACATGAACTGGTCGATCGGCATCGAGGTCACGCTCGCCGTCCTCGGCTTCACCGACATCAACACGCCGACCATCGGCGGGATGATCTACTGGGCGAACCAGCATACCGCGCTGGTCGCCGGAATCTGGTGGTGGATCGCCTTCCCGGTCGCGCTCGTGGTGATGACCTTCGTCGGGCTCTTCCTGCTTGCGGTCTCGATGAACGAGTACATCGATCCGCGCAGCCGGCTGGCGCGGATGGGGGGCAGCCGATGAGCGGCTCCGACCAGCTGCCGGTGCTGCAGGTGCGCGATCTGCAGGCGCATTTCCGCACCCGCTATTTCGGCGTCAACCGCGAGGTCCGCGCGGTGGATGGCGTCAGCTTCGATGTCCGCGGCAACGAGATCTACGGGCTTGCGGGCGAATCCAGTTCGGGCAAGACGACGCTGATCAAGACGATCGCGGGGCTGCTGAAGCCGCCGCTGGAGATGGTCGGCGGCTCCGCCCGCTTCTCCTTTTTGCCCGAATGGGATGCGGTTGGCAGCGCCCCGCCCGAGGTGGTCCGCCGCATCCGCTGGCGGCACCTCTCCTACATCATGCAGGGCTCGATGAACGTGCTGAATCCGCTGCGGCGGGTCAGGCACAGCTTCCGCGATTTCGCCTGGCGCCATCTCGGCGGCAGCAAGAGCGAGTTCGACGCCAGGGCGGCGGCGCATCTGGAGCGCGTCAGGCTCGATCCTTCGGTACTCGCAGCCTATCCGCACGAACTCTCCGGCGGCATGCGCCAGCGCGTCACCATCGCGCTCGCGACGATCTGCAAGCCGGAATTCATCATCGCCGACGAGCCGACGACGGCGCTCGACGTGGTCGTGCAGAAGGAGGTTCTGGGCATGCTCCGCGCCATCCAGCGCGAGATGGGCTCGAGCGTGCTCTTCATCACCCACGACATGGGCGTGCACGCGGCGCTGACCGACCGGCTCGGCATCATGTATGCCGGGCGCCTGGTCGAGGATGGCGAGACGCCCGAGATCTTCGCCCAGCCGCTGCATCCATATACTCAGCATCTGATCGCCAGCCTGCCGCGCATCGGCGATGTCGAGCAGCGCGAGGGGCTGGAAGGCACGCCGCCCAATCTCGCCGCGCCGCCGCCGGGCTGCCGCTTCCATCCACGCTGCCCGCTCGCCATGCCCGTCTGCGCGACGACGGTCCCCGCCATGGTCGAGACCTTGCCCGGCCACCGCGTCGCCTGCCACGCGATCAACCCGGGAGCGGCGGCATGAGCGCGCTGCTCGAACTCGACCATGTGAGCAAGAGCTTCTCGCGCGGCGGCCTGTTCTCGACGCAGCGCGTCGAGGCGGTGAAGGAGGTCAGCTTCGCGCTGGACGACGGGACGCCGGAGATCTTCACGGTGATCGGCGAGTCCGGTTCGGGGAAATCGACCCTGGCGCGGATGATCCTCGGCATCCATGCACCGAGCGCGGGTCACGTCAGGCTCGCAGGGCGCGACGTCGCATCCTATGAGCGGCATGCCTTCATGGCGCAGGTGCAGCCGATCTTCCAGAACCCGTTCGAGGCCTTCAATCCGCTGAAGCGGCTCGACCACTATCTGTTCATGACCGCCGAGCGCTTCGGCGCCGCCGCGGGCCGCAGCGCCGCCGAGGCCAGGGCCGACGAGGCGCTGAGGCAGGTCGGGCTGTCGCTCGCCGAGATCAGCGGGCGCTTTCCGCACGAACTCTCCGGCGGCCAGCTGCAGCGCGTCGCGATCGCCCGCGCCCTCGTCGCGAAGCCCCGATTGATCGTCGCCGACGAGCCTGTCTCGATGGTCGATGCCTCGCTGCGCATGTCGATCGTCAACCTGTTCGGCCGGCTGCGCGACGAGCTCGGGCTGTCGATCATCTACATCACCCACGACCTCGCCACCGCCTACTACATCAGCGACCGGCTGATCATCATGCAGAAGGGCGTGGTGGTCGAAGAAGGGCCCGCCCGCGCCGTGCTCTCCAATCCCACCCATCCCTACTCCCGCCAGCTCCGCGACGCCGTGCTCACGCCCGACAGCGCCGGAGCCTTCCGCGCCGATCATTCGCGCAAAGCCGTTGCAACGCCTGGAGCCACACCATGAGACAAGCGAGCATCACCTTCGACCGCGCCTTCGCCATCGGCGACACCGATCCGCGGCTCTTCGGCGCCTTCGTCGAGCATCTCGGCCGCTGCGTCTATGGCGGCATCTACGAGCCGGGCCACGCGACGGCCGACAAGCGCGGCTTCCGCAAGGACGTGCTCGAGCTCGTCAAGGAACTCGGCCCGACGATCATGCGCTATCCCGGCGGCAATTTCGTCTCGGGCTATAATTGGGAAGACGGTGTCGGCCCGGTCAAGGACCGGCCCGCCCGACTCGACCTCGCCTGGTTCACCACCGAGCCGAATACATTCGGCACCAACGAGTTCGTCGACTGGTGCCGGGCGGCGAAGATCGAACCGATGCTCGCCGTCAATCTCGGCACGCGCGACGGCGACGCCGCCCGCAACCTCGTCGAGTACTGCAACCATCCCGGCGGCACCGCCTGGTCGGATCTTCGCATCAAGCACGGCTGGAAGAAGCCGCACGACATCAAGTTCTGGTGCCTCGGCAACGAGGTGGACGGCCCCTGGCAGATGGAACACAAGACGGCGACAGAATACGGCCGCGTCGCGCATGAGGCGGCGAAGATGATGCGCTGGATCGACCCGTCGATCGAGCTCGCCGCCTGCGGCTCCTCCGGCCGCAACATGCCGACCTATGGCCGCTGGGAAGACGAGGTGCTGGAGCACACCTTCGACCAGGTCGAGTTCATCTCGCTGCACACCTACTTCAACAATTACGCCGCCGACACCAAGGCCTTCCTGGCCAGCCCCGACCTGATGGACCAGTTCATCGAGGAGGTCGTCGCGATCTCGGACGCTGTCGCCGCCAGGCGGCGCTCCGACAAGCGCATCATGCTGAGCTTCGACGAATGGAACGTCTGGTACCGGACGCGGCGCGTCAGGGCGGACCGCGTCAAGGAGGGCTGGCCGGTCGCGCCGCCGATCCTGGAGGAGATCTATTCGATGGAGGACGCGCTGGTCTTCGGCGGCGCCTGCATCTCGCTGCTCAACCATGCCGACCGCGTCAAGGCCGCCTGCCTCGCGCAATTGGTCAACGTCATCGCGCCGATCATGACCGAGACCGGCGGCCCGGCCTGGCGCCAGACGATCTTCTGGCCCTTCGCCCAGATGAGCCGGCTCGGGCGCGGCAGCGTGCTCAGGGCGCTGGTCAAATCCGAGAGCTACCGGGCCGATTATTACGACCCGCGCGGCAAGCAGGACCTCTACTACCCGATCGACGCGCCTTATCTGAAGGCCTCGGTGGTCGCCGACGACAAGGGCGTCTCGCTCTTCCTGCTCAACCGCGATCTGGAACAGCCCGTCACCGTCGCGCTCGATGCGCGCGGCTTCGGCAAGCTCAAGGTCACGGAGGCGACGGAACTGCGCCATGCCGACCTCAAGGCGGTGAACAGCAAGAAGGAGCCGCTCAAGGTCAAGCCCGCGACGCTGAAGGGCATTTCGGCGAAGGCGGGCGCGATCGTGCTGGAGTTGCAACCGGCGTCGTGGAATGTGATCAGGTTGGAAGATTAGCCAACGGTCCTCGCGACGATGGACGAGCGCGCACCACCATCACAACGCGGACGCCGAACTATCGGCGCGGGCGGTGACGCGTCGGCCGCTGAGGCTCGGCGCGACCGCAGCTTCCTCGTCGTCAATACCGACCGCCAGTATCAGGTGCTGCGCGGCCTGGCCTCGCCGGTCAGGCTCCGCATCCTGCGGCTGCTCAACCGGCAAGGCCCGAAGAACATCAACCAGATCGCCGAGGCGCTCGACCTGCCGCAATCGACGATCGTGACCAATGTCCAGGTGCTGGAGGAGGCCGAGCTGATCTCGACCTCGCTCGGCAAGGCGGCCAAGGGCCAGCAGAAGGTCTGCTCCGCGCGCTATGCCGAGATCGTCGTCAATCTCGATCCGGACGACCCGAGCCGCGAGCGCAATATCGTCGAGGTCGAGATGCCGCTCGGGCTCTACACCAGTTCGAACGTCTCGGCTCCCTGCGGACTGTGCTCGACCGAACGCATCCTGGGCGTGCTCGACGTGCCCGAGCTCTTCCTCGATCCGCGCCGGGTGCAGGCAGGGTTGATCTGGTTCGGGCGCGGCTATGTCGAATACAAGTTCCCGAACAACGCCAAGGTGCTGAACCAGGCGATCACCGCGCTCGAATTCGAGATGGAGATGTCGTCGGAGGTGCCGGGGACCAATGCCGACTGGCCGTCCGACATCAGCCTTTGGGTCAACGGCCGCAAAGTCGGCACCTGGACCTGCCCGGGCGACTATGGCGACCGCCGCGGTACCTATACGCCGCATTGGTGGAAGCTGGAGGGCTCGCAATACGGCATCCTGACGACGTGGCGGATCACGGCGGACGGCACCTATCTCGGCGAGCGCCGGCTCAGCGATGTCGCGACCACGGATCTCGATCTCGATCGGCACCACTCGATCAAGGTGCGGATCGGCATCGACGAGAAGGAGGGCCGGCCGGGCGGCGTCAACATTTTCGGCCGCGGCTTCGGCAACCACAACCAGGACATCAAGATGCGACTGCACCTGCAAGGCATGAGCGCCTTGCCGCACGTCGCGACCTGAGCTTCACCCCGCACCCGGCACCAGGCCCAACTTGGCCGGGGCACCCTTACCTTCGTCTGCTTAGTCTCGCAGACCGATGGCGGGATGGCTCAGCTTGCCGTGCGAAGCTGACGGCCGCAACGAGCGCTTTAGCGAGCGCCTATCGGCCGGACGGGCTCTCCAACCTTGCCGCATTCCCTTACGCGGTCTTGCTTGGCTCGATCATGACAGCTTCACAGATGCCATCGATGGCGGCCGGCCGATGCTCGACGCCGTGCGGCACGACGATGAACTCGCCTTCCTCGATGATTTCCTCGCGGTCCCGGAATCGCATCAGCAACCGGCCCTTGTGGACGAAGACGAGCTTGTCGTCATTCAGATCGAACATCCAGGGCGACTCGCCCACGAATCTGGAAAGCTTGATCTGCATCTTGTTGATCTGGCCGGAAACCATCGCTGCGCCGGGGTCCACAAGACGCGAGAAGGAGGCGACCAGGTTCTTCTTGCTGAAGGGCGAGAGATGATTGTTGAGGCGCGCGACGTCGCGAATGATCGCCGAAAGCTGGTCGGGAACGCTCGTGCTGTCAGCCGGATATTTTCCATCGAGCGCAGCCGTACCAATTGTGAAGCCGGCGGCGCCGGCCTGCTTGACGATTCCGATGCGCTCCGGCGTATCGATCGAGCCTGCGATATAGACCGGCTTCGAGACAGCGGCGCAGACCGCCTTCATCAGCGCCGGCACATCCCCCTTCGAGCGATAGGCCAGAAGATCGAGCCCGTGCACACCGTCACGCGCGACCAGCGCCTTGGCGCTTTCGACGATCTCCTCGATGCTGCCCTCGAGGACGCTCGGGTGCCCCATGATCCGGCCAGGGAACGGGCAGTACTGGACGTCGGCACCGGCGATCACCGGCAGTACATCTTCGGCGCGCGTCCCGCCGAGCAGCACATCGACGCCGATCTCGAGGGCCGCCCTGGCCGAGGCGATCTCGCTGTCGCGATCAAGCGAGACAACTTCGAGATAGGAGGTCGCGCCGCCAGCCTTGATCGCTCCGTTCAGTGCTTTCAGCTGTGCGATCGGCAGACCTATATCCTTGAAGCCGATATGCCGGACGCCGAGGCCGAGTGCGGTCCGCAATTGCTCCGACGCATCCTCGACCGTGCGGTCGTTGCGCGTCAGCATGAAGATGAAGCGAAGTCCCATAGCGCAGCCTTTCAGTCGGTCGCGGCTCGCGCGGCGACGTATCGACGAACACCATCACAATAGGTGATGACACGCATGCCAACCTTAAAACTTGACCGTCGGCGTCTCGCCACCGAGGCGGGCACGCCGCCTAGCCGCGGCGAGCCAGCGTTCGCCTGATCGGAGCAATCGCCTCGGCGCAGATCGTGAGCCCAAGCGGGAACGGTCGGACATCCCTGGGCCAACGACAAGTTTACGGCAATCTTCTCCAGCGTCGCCCCTCAAGGCGGCGTTTCGGCCCGACTGGATCAGCACTCTAACGGGAGGAACTCCCCCGACATCGGTCGGGATACTGCAGAGCTGCTCCAAACCTTTGTATTATCGAGCCTTCCTCACACGACACAGTGTCCGTTTCGCTCGAAAGCGCTCCAGGTCCCGTCCGGGGCTATCACACCTCAGTGCCCGCCAAGATAGGCCGCGATCAGCTTGGGATCGTGGATCAGCGTATCGGCTCGCCCCTCCTGGACGATCTCGCCGGTCTCCAGCACATAACCGTAATCGGCTGTCTCCAGCGCCGCGCGGGCATTCTGCTCGACCAGCAGGACCGAGACGCCGAGATCGCGCAGTGAGGCAATCGTCCTGAAGATCTCGCGCACGATCAGCGGCGCCAGGCCCAGGCTCGGCTCGTCGAGGATGAGCAGTTTCGGCTTGGCCATCAGGGCGCGGCCGAGCGCGAGCATCTGGCGCTCGCCACCCGACAACGTGCCGGCCGCCTGCCGCCGGCGCTCCCTGAGGCGCGGGAAACGCTCAAAGACCTGCTCCAGGCTGGCCGCGACGCCGGAGCGGTCCTTCAGGCTGTAGGAGCCCAGGATCAGGTTGTCGGCGACGGACATGTCGGAGAACAGCTCGCGCTTTTCCGGAACGAGGCAGATGCCGCGCTCGACCCGCTCCTCGACCTCGAGGCCGGTAAGGCTGGTGCCCTCGAAGGTCACCTCCCCCGTCAGCGGCAGCAGGCCCATCGTCGCCAGCATCATCGTCGTCTTGCCGGCGCCGTTCGGCCCGATCACGGAGACGATCTGGCCGGCTTCGACCTCCAGCGAGACCCCGCGCACGGCCTCGACCTTGTCATAGGAGACGCTGACATTGCGAAGCGACAGCAGCGCCATCAGACCGTGCTCCCCAGATAGGCTTCCTGCACGCGGGCATCGTTGCGGATCGCGGCCGGATCGCCCTCGCAGAGCTTGGTGCCGAAATCCATGACGACGATCCGGTCGACCAGGTTCATGACGAATTCCATGTCGTGCTCGACCAAGAGGATGGTGACGTGGTCGCGGCGCAAACCGGCCAGGAGTTCCGCGAGCTTGAGCTTCTCGTTGCGGCGCAGGCCCGCCGCCGGCTCATCGAGCACGAGCAGCAGCGGATCGGCCGCGAGCGCGCGCGCGATTTCGAGCAGCCTTTGATTGCCGAGCGGCAGGTTGCCGGCGAGCTCGAAGGGATTGTCGCCGAGACCGATGCGTTCCAGTTGCCGCATCGCCTCGGCGCGAGCGCTCGCCTCCTCCTGCCGTTCCAGCCGGAAGGCGCCGGAGAGCAGCCCGGCTCTGGTACGCGGATAGGTACCGAGCAGGACATTGTCGAGCAGCGTCATGCGCGGCCTGAGTTTCACATGCTGGAAGGTGCGCGCGATGCCAGCACGCGCGATCTTCGCCTGCGAGAGCCGCTCGATATTGCGGCCGGCGAAGACGATCTTGCCGCTGTTGCAGGCCAGTGCGCCCGTCAGCAGGTTGAACATGGTGCTCTTGCCGGCACCGTTGGGGCCGATCAGGCCGAGGATCTCGCCGGCGCGAACCTCGAACGAGACCTTGTTGACGGCGACGAGCCCGCCGAAGCGGCGCTCTGCGCCCTCCACCTGCAACAGCACCTCGCCCGGGGCTGGCTGCTTGCGGAGCGCAAGCGCCGCCGCGGCCTCAGGACGCTGCGGCTCCGTCTGCGGCAGGAAGCGCGTGAGGTAAGGCACGATGCCCTGTCGTGCACGCTGCAGGAACAGGATGAAGACGCTGGCGAAGACGACGATCTCGAGCTGTCCCGAGGCCCCCTTGGCGATCAGCGGCAGATAGTCCTGCACGGCGTTCTTCAGCAGGATGATGACGGCTGCGCCGACGATGCCGCCGAGCAGGCTGGCCGCACCGCCGATCATCGCCATCATCAGGTACTCGATGCCGGCAAGCGGCTCGAACGGCGTCGGGCTGATGAAGCGGCTGAGATGCGCGTAGAGCCAGCCCGACAGCGCCGCGAGGAAAGCGGCGATGACGAAGGCCGTCAGGTTGACCCAATAGGCGCTGATGCCGAGGCTCTCGACCAGTGTCTTGCCGCCGCGCATCACCCGCATCGCCCGGCCGAGGCGCGAATTCAGCAGGTTGTGCAGCAGGATGAGCATGACGACCACGATCGCCCAGATCAGGTAGTAGATCTGCCAGCCTTCGCTCAAGGCATACGGGCCGATCGAGATCGGTGGAATGTTCGACAGGCCGTTGAAGCCGCCGAGCCCGTCGATGTTACCGAACAGGAAGCCGATCGCGAGCCCCCAGGCGATGGTGCTGAGCGAGAGGAAATGGCCCTGCAGGCGCAACGTCACCAGCCCGAGCACCGCGGCGATCGAGCAGGTCAGCACGATCGCCAGCGCGAGGCCGAGCCAGGGCGATTGGCCGTTGATCGCCGAGACCCAGGCGGTGGCATAGGCGGCGATGCCGATGAAAGCCGCCTGGCCGAAGGAGATGATACCGACGATGCCGGTGAGCAGGACGAGGCCCACCGCGACGAGCGAGTAGATGCCGATATAGTTCAGGAGCGTGATCGAGAACGGACTGAGAAGAAACGGGGCCGCGGCCAGCGCCAGCACGGCCACGATCTTCACGATGGCAAGCTGCGCGCGGGTCATTCCTCGACCTCTTCTTCGATATGCGGGGAGACGATCGAGCGCCAGATCAGGATCGGAATGAGAAGGGAGAAGACGATCACCTCCTTCAGCGCGCTGCTTTCGAACGAGGCGAAGCTTTCGAGCACGCCGACGAAGACCGCGCCCAGCGCCGTGCCGGGATAGCTGGCCAGCCCGCCGATGATCGCGCCGACGAAGGCCTTCAGCCCGAGCAGGAAGCCGGAATCGTAGAAGATCGTATTCACCGGCGCGACGAGAATGCCGGAAACGCCGGCCATCAACGAGCCGACGATATAGGCGATGGTGCCGGAGCGCGCCGGGCGGATACCCATCAGGCGCGCGCCGGTCCGGTTCACCGCCGTCGCGCGCAGCGCCTTGCCGGTCAGGGTGAAGCCGAAGAACAGGTAGAGCAGCCCGCTGAAGACGATCGAGGCCAGGACGATCAGCAGGGTCTGGCCGTTGACGGTGACGCCGGCGACCTCGAACGCGGCGTCGGTCAGCGGCTGGGTGCGCACGCCTTCGGGGCCGAAGAAGAGCAGGCCGAGGCCGACCAGGGCGAAATGCAGCGCCATCGAGACGATCAGCAGCAGCAGCACGCTGGCGTCGGCGATCGGCCGGAAGACGATCCGGTCGAGCAGGGGCGAGATCGGCAGGACGAGCAGAAGCGCGAGCAGGATGCGGACCGGCATCGATGGTGCGAGCGGCACGGCAAGCCGCACCAGCAAGACGATGGCCAAGGGCAGCAGCAGATAGAAGACCAGCGCCTTTGGAATACGCCGCGCCCTGCCCGCCCGCGCCAGCGACCAGGCCTCGACCAGCGAGGCCAGGACCGCGAGCACCAGCACGAGCCCGATCGTTCCCGGCAGGTGCCCCGTCTCCAGCGCCGCCAGGGTCAGCGCCGTGAAGGCCGCGATGTCCCCGAAGGGGATGAACATCACGCGGGTGACCGTGAAGATCAGTACCGTGCCAACGGCAACCAGAACATAGATGGCGCCGGTGGCAATTCCGTCGATGGCGAGAATCGCCGCGATATCGCTCGTCATGCCGCTGTTTCTCTATTCCGCCGGACCACCCGCCTCAGGGCGTGTAGGTCCAGATGCCGTTCTTCAGCGTGACGATGACGAGGCTGCGCTCGTCGACGCCATGCGTCGCGCCCGGCTTGAAGTTGTAGACGGCGTGGACTCCGGAAACCTCCTTGGTGGCCAGGAAGGCGTCGCGCAGTGCGGTACGGAACTCCGGCGAGCCGGGCTGGGCCGTCTTCAGCGCGCGCGGCACCGCATCCATCAGCACCATCCAGGCATCGAAGGAATAGCCGGAGAAGCCATCGGTCGACGGCAGATTGTTGGCCTTCAGATAGGCCTCGCGGAAATCGGCCGAGAGCTTCTTGGCGAAATGCCCGTCAGGCAATTGGTCGGCGACGATCACCGGTCCGGTCGAGACCTGGATGCCCTCTGCCGCCTTGCCGCCGACGCGCACGAAATCCGGGTTGACGAGCGCCGTCGTGCCATAAGTCTTGCCCTTATAGCCGCGTTCGGCCAGCCCGAGCAGCGGCAGCGCCCCTTGTGTCGCCGAGCCGCCGTCGAGCACGCCGTCCGGCTTCGCCGCCACGACCTTCAGGATCTGGCCGGTGACGGAGGTGTCGGTGCGGGCATAGCGCTCATTGGTGACGACCTCGATGTCGCCCCGGCCTTCGGCCGCCTTGGCGCCGTTGTAGACGAGATCGCCCCAGGCGTCGGAGAAGCCGATATAGCCCACCTTCTTGACGCCATCGCGCTTCATGCGGTCGGCCACCACCTTGACCAGCAGCGGAGCCGGCTGCGGGATGGCGATAGCCCATTGATTGGCCGGGTCGGCGGTCGGCTGGATCGGCGACACCGCGATGAACGGCACCTTGAGCTCGCTCGCCACCGCAGCGATCGCGATCGTCGAGGGCGCGGTCGCGGTGCCGATCAGCACGTCGACCTTCTCTTCTTCAGCAAGCTTGCGGGCATTGCGGGTCGCAGCCGACGGGTCGGAGGCGTCGTCGAGCTGGATCAGCTTGATCTTCTGTCCGGCCACCTCGCCGCGATAAGCGAAAGCCGCGGCGATGCCGCGGCCATAGGGAATGCCGATCGACGAGCCGGCGCCGCTCAGCGAGGTGACGAAGCCGACCGTGATCTCCGCACGCGCGGCCGAAGTCATCGCGGCGAGCGCAGCCAGCGAGATGCAGAACTTACCAAAGCTTGCCATGTCTTTCCCCTCTACCTGATTGACGCCAATTAAGCGGCCTTGTTAGGAATATTGGCTGAGATTATTACTCAGCGCTCATTTGCCGACACGAGTGTCTTGCTATGCCTGAACCTCACCCGCGCATCGCGCGCGCCTTCGTCGGCGTCGACCATGGGCGCCTTCATGTCGCCAGCTGCGGCGCCGGCTTTCCGGTCCTGCTGCTGCACCAGACGCCGCGCTCCTGGGACGAGTATCGCGAGGTTCTGCCGCTGATCGGCGAAAGCCGCCGCGCCATCGCGATCGACACCCCCGGCTTCGGCGATTCCGATGCCTTGCCCGGCACGCCCTCGATCGAGGGCTGGGCCGCGGCTGCCCTGCAGCTGATGGACGCGCTGGCCGCCGGCCGCTTCGCCGTCGCGGGCCATCATACCGGCGCCGCGATCGCCGCCGAGATCGCAGCTCGAGCGCCTGGACGCGTAGCCGCCCTCGTGCTGTCGGCCTGCCCCTTCGTCGACGCCACGCGCCGGCAGCATCACGCGGGCCGTCGCGTCATTGACGACGTTGCCGAACGTCCTGACGGAACCCATCTCACCGAGCTCTGGAACCGGCGCCGCCCGTTCTACCCGGAAGGCGACACCGACCTGCTGCGCCGCTTCATGGCGGACGCGCTGCGCAGCGGGCCGATGGCCGTCGAGGGCCACCGCGTCGTCAACCGCTATCATATGGAGGAGCGGATCGGCCTCATCCGCTGCCCGACGCTGGTGCTGACGCCGGAGAACGACCCGAACGCCCAGGCCGGCGGCGCTGTCGCGGCCGCGATCGGCGGCAGCGTGCTGCGCGGCATTGCCGGCGCCCAGGTGCCGTTTCCCGATCAGATGCCGAAGGTCTTCGCGGAACAGGTCGCCGGCTTCCTGCATGACCATGGCTGCTGATCCCGGGAACGGGACGCTATCCGCAGACAGGGTGTGCCTCGCCACGATCGTGTTCTCCGTTCCCCATTCGGCTCGCCTCGCCTCGGAGATGACGGCGGGGAGCAATTATTTAATGTCCTAAATATCTTTCGAAAATCCGTCAACCGTTGTAGCGGGGTTTTTCACGTAGCTCGGCCTAGAGACGGCGGCCAAACTGTCAAATTTGTTCAACCAAACCGAGAAATTCGAGAGAAACTCCGCTCGCGAGACGATCGCCACGGCGCTTGACCGCCAGATTCTTCGTGCTTTAATTAATTCGGGTGCGAACGATGGCACCCCGCTCCCCGAGGGGTATCGCGGCTCATGAAGATCTTCTGGCAAAGCTTCGTCGACGAGGGTCTCAACGCCCCCTATCTCATCAAGCTTTCCTCCTATCTGAACGAGATTGCGGCGCCGGGCACAAGCGTTCATGTCGCCGGGCTGTCGCCGCCGGACCGGGATTTCGGCCGGCTCAGCGAACTTCGCTGCGCTGTCGCGGCGATCGACAACGGCCTGCAGGCCGAGGATGACGGCTTCGACGCCTATGTCATGGGCCATTTCCAGGACCCGGGCCTGTACGAGCTGCGCTCGGCCCTGCAGATCCCCGTGGTCGGCGCCGGCGAAGCAACGTTGCTGGCGGCATCGCAGCTCGGCCGACGCCTCGGCCTTGTGACGATCGACAAGGTCTTCGCGAACTATCATTACGAGCAGGCCGACCGCTATGGTCTCGGCGGGCGCATTGGCGGCATTGTCGGACTCGGGTGCAAACCGGAGGACTTCTCGGCGGCCTTCGCCGGAGACGAGAGTGCGCGGCTGAGCATGCTCGCCGACTTCACCGTTTGCGCCCAGCCTTTGGTCGAGGCCGGCTGCGACGTGCTTGTACCGGCCGGTGTCCTGCCCGGGCTGCTCCTGGGCTCCGAGCACGGCTTCAGGGTCGCCCATGCCCCAGTGGTCAATTGCGCGGCGGTCGCGCTCAAATCGGCCGAGATGTGGGCTCAGCTCCAGCGCCTCAACGGCACGCAGCCGAGCCGCGGCCCGAGCTTCGCGCTCGCCAGCCGGCGTGCACGGGAAGATTTCAGCCGCATGGCCCGCCGCGGCCGCGCCGCCTTCGAGCAAGACTGAAAGCCGTCAGGGGAGGATCCGACATGACCATCGTTCCAGACAAGATCCTGTTCGAGGCGCAGATGTCCGCCACCGGCGGCCGCGAAGGCACGGCGAGCAGCCCCGATGGCGGCTTCGCCTTATCGCTGTCGCTGCCGAAGGAGCTCGGCGGCCCGGGCGGCAATGGCACCAATCCCGAGCAGCTCTTCGCGGCGGGTTATGCCGCCTGCTTCCTCGGTGCAGTGAAGCTCGTCGCCCGCACCCGCAAGGTGCCGCTGACCGACGACGCGAGCGTCACGGCCAAGGTCGGCATGGGGCCGATCCCCACCGGTTATGCGCTCGCAGTCGAGCTTCAGGTCTCGCTGCCCGGTGTCGAGCGAGCGCTGGCGCAGGAGATCGTCGAAGGCGCGCATCAGCGCTGCCCCTATTCCAACGCGACGCGCGGCAATGTCCCCGTCGTGCTGACGGTCGTCTGAGATGAGCGAAGCGGCGAGGTTGCGCCGCCCCTATGACGGCGTCGTCGTCGCGGCGCCGGTGACGATCCCCTATGAGCGCTACTCGATCGAGAGCGCACAATGGTGGATCGGCCGGGCGCTGAAGGCGCTCGTCGAGACCTCGGGCCTCGACAAGCGCGCGATCGACGGGCTGGTGGTGTCGAGCTTCACGCTGCAGCCGGATTCCGCCGTGGCGCTCACACAGCATTTCGGGCTCAGCACACGCTGGCTCGACACCATCCCGCTCGGCGGCGTCAGCGGCATTGCCGGCCTGCGCAAGGCGGCCCGCGCCGTCCAGGCTGGCGATGCCGACGTCGTCGCCTGCATCGCCGGTGACACCAACCAGGTCGACACCTTCCGCCGCACGCTGGAGAATTTCTCCCGCTTTGCCCAGGACGCCGCCTATCCCTATGGCGCCGGCGGGGCCAATGCCAGCTTCGCCCTGATCGCCCGGCACTACATGAAGCGCTTCGGTGCGACCCGGGAGGATTTCGGCAGGATCGCCGTCTCGCAACGGACCAACGCTCTGCGCAACCCGCATGCGCTGATGAAGGCGCCGCTCACGCTGGAGCAATACATGGCGGCGCGGCCGATCTCCGACCCGATCCATCTGTTCGATTGCGTGATGCCCTGCGCCGGCGCCGAGGCCTTCCTGGTCATGCGCGAGGACATCGCCGCTTCGCTGACGCTGCCGGCAGCGCGGATCGCCGGCACGATCGAGCGCCACAACGCCTTCGCCGAGGACGTCGTCCAGACCCGCGGTGGCTGGGCGATGGACGTCTCCGATCTCTATGGCATGGCCGGCGTACGCTCGGACGATATCGACGTCGTCCTCACCTATGACGATTATCCCTTCGTGGTGATGATGCAGTTCGAGGACCTCGGCTTCTGCGCCAAGGGCGAGGGACCACGCTTCGTCCGTGAGCACGACTTCACCATCGGTGGCGACTTCCCGCACAACACCTCCGGCGGCCAGCTCTCGGTCGGCCAGGCAGGCGCCGGGGGCGGCTATCTCGGCCTGACCGAGGCCCTGCGCCAGGTTCTGGGCCAGGCCGGTCCGACCCAGGTCGAGGGCGCACGCACGGCGCTCGCCTCCGGCTTCGGCATGATCAACTATGATCGCGGCCTGTCCTCCGGCGCAGCGATCCTCACGGGACTAACGGCATGACGCAGCCGCTCTCGCCGCCGCGCAAGCGCAATCCGCTCAACCGGACGCGGCTTCCCGCCCCGCCGCCGGCAGCACGCAGCCGGACCTCGCATGGGCTGACGCGCGCCGCTGCCGAAGGTCGCTTCGCCCTGCAGCGCTGCGCTCAGTGCGGAACGTTCTGCTATCCGGCCCGCGACATCTGCCCGCAATGCCTGTCGACGGAGCTGCCCTTCGTCGACGCGCCCACAGGCGGCATGCTCGTCTCGGAGACGACGGTGCGCGTGCCGGCGGACGTCTATTTTCGCGAGCGCGCACCCTGGCGCATCGGCCTGGTCGAGCTGGACTGCGGCCCGATCATGGTCACCCATCTCCACGGCGATTGCGTCGAAGGGGAACGGGTGCGCCTCTCACTTCAGCTCGACAAGGGCGGACAGGCGGTCGCCTTCGCCAGGCCGCAACAGGAGACCCCCGCGATGCAGGACGACCGGCAATGGCGGGAACTCACAGCCGATCCAAAATTCCGCCGCGTCCTGGTGACCAATGGCCGCTCGGCCATCGGGCTCGCCACCGTCGATGCCCTGGTGAAGGCCGGGGCGCGCATCGTCCATGTCGGCGTGCCCGAGACTTGGAAGCCCTTCCCTGAAGAAGAGCGGCTGCGCGCCCTGCCCGGCGTCAAGCTCGTGCCGCTCGACCTCGGCGACCAGCGCTCGGTTCGCGATCTCGCCGCCGACATCGCCGGGAAGACCGACATCCTCGTCAACACCGCCGAGTTCGTGCGGCCGGGCGGGCTCACCGACCGCCAGGGCACGAGCTTCTTCCAGATGGAGCTGGCCGAGACCTATATGGGCCTGGTGCACCTTGCCCAGAGCTTCGGCCCGGTCCTGCGCATGCGCGGCGCCGACGGCATCGACAGCGCCGCTGCCTGGGTCAACGTCCTCTCCGTCTATGCGTTGGCGAACTGGCCGCCCTTCGGTGCCCATGCCGCCGCACAGGCCGGCTGCCTCTCGCTGTCCCACTGCCTGCGCGCCGAACTGCGCCCCGGCGGCGTCAAGGTGATGAACGTCTTCACCGGGCCGATCGACGGCGACTGGTTCCAGACCCTGCCGCCGCCGAAGGTGGCGCCCCGCGCCGTCGCCGACGCGATCGTCTCCGGCCTTCGCGCGGGGCTGGAGGAGGTCTTCGTCGGCGACGTGGCGCAGGACGTCCGGCGCCGTCTCGAGGCCAATCCGAAGGCGCTCGAACGCGAACTGAGCTGATCGATCTTTCCTCTCCCGACAGGAGCCTGGCCATGGGCGCTTTCGACCTTCTGACGTTCTCCGCCGCGATCGCCGACGGTTCCGTGCGGGTGATCGACCTAACCTTCACCCTGAGCCCGGATTTCCCGGTGATCGTGCTGCCACCAGAATTCGGCCAGGCCTCGCCGCTCAGGATCGAGCAGATCTCGCGCTATGACGCCGCCGGCCCGGCCTGGTACTGGAACAACATCACGCTGAGCGAGCACACCGGCACGCATTTCGATGCACCGATCCACTGGTTCACCGGCAAGGACCTGCCCAACAATGCGGTCGACACCCTGCCCGTGCGCGACATGATCGCGCCGGCCTGCGTCATCGACTGCTCGGCGCAGGCTGCGGCCGATCCCGATTTCCTCCTCGGCATCGCCGATGTCGAAGCCTGGGAGGCGCGCCATGGCCGCATTCCCGAGCGCAACTGGGTGCTGCTGCGCACCGACTGGTCGAAGCGCCAGGGCCGCGACTACGCCAATCTCGGCGAGGGCGGCCCGCACACGCCGGGCCCCGACGCGGAGGTGATGCGCTGGCTGGTCGAGGAGCGCGGCATCATCGGCTTTGGCACCGAGACGATCGGCACCGACGCCGGCCAGGCCGCGCATCTGCAGCCGCCCTTCCCCGCGCACCATTTCCTGCATGGCGGCGGACGCTACGGGCTGCAATGCCTGCGCGATCTCGACCAGCTGCCGCCGACCGGAGCGATCATCATCGCAACGCCGCTCAAGATCGTGAACGGCTCCGGCAGCCCGGTGCGCGTGCTGGCGCTGGTCGGGGCGAAGGGATGAACTCAGCCAGTCTTGAAGCGTATTGAACCTTTCCCAAACGCGAGTCATCCCGGACAAGCCGCGAAGCGGCGCCGATCCGGGATCCATGCCTGAACCTTTATCGGGAGCGTTCCGGCATGGATCCTGGGTCTACGCTTCGCTACGCCCGGGATGACCCGCGTTTTGAGGTCTGACGATTGTTGAACGCTGGCGGCGCTACGCCTCAATGCTTGCGCAGCCCGGCCTTGAGGGCGCGCAGGTCGATCGCCGCGCCTTCGCTCACGGCACGGGCGGCGAGCTGCTTGATCTCGCCGCGCGCCAGCTTCTTCGTCGCCGATAGCGGCAGCTCCGTGACGAAGGCCACATAGCCCGGCAGCTTGTGATAGGCGATCAGGGCGGCGCTCTCGCGCGCGATCCGCTCGGCGAAGGCGGCCTTGTCCGTCATGTCCTCGGGATCGGCGACGATGAAGGCGAAGACCTCCTCGCCGCGCAGCTCATCGGGCACCGGCGTCACAGCGGTGGCCCGGACGCCCTCCTGCCGCTGCAGAACCGACTCGACCTCGAGGACGGCGATGTTCTCGCCGCTGCGGCGCACGATGCTCTTCTTCCGGTCGAAGAAGTAGAGCAGGCCGTCCTCGCCGGCCTGGACGAAGTCGCCGGTATGGAACCAGCCGCCCTGCCAGGCCTCCTCGGTCGCGGTGGGATCGTCGAGATAGCCGCTGAAGAAGCCGGCGCGCGGCTCTGCGCCGGCCGCCCGGACGAGGAGCTCGCCGGCTTGCCCGGCCGCGACCTCGCCGCCCTGATCGTCGACGATCCGGTATTCCATACCGGCCGCCGGCTGGCCGATGCAGCGCGCGCCGAAGCCGGACGGGACCCGCGCCGTCGTGGTCGCCGCGGCACCGCCGGTCTCGGTCATCGCCCAGGCATCGACGATACGGATGCCGTAGCGCTCCTCGAAGGCGGCGCGGTGGCGCACGTCGACGCCGGGCGCGAAGGCGAAGCGGACCTTGTGCCGGCGCTCATCCGGGCTCGGCGGCAATTGCAGCAGGATGGCGGGGATGACGCCGAGGCAATGGATGATGGTGGCGCCGCTCTCGGCGACGCTCGCCCACCAGCGGCTGGCATGGAAGCGGTCGAGGGGAACGACCGCCCCGCCCTGGACCATCATGCCGACGGCGCTGCAGCCCAGCGCGTTCATATGGAACATCGGCAGGGGCGTGAGATTGACCTCGCCCTCCGGCTGCAGGGCGGCGATGCCGCCCTGGCCGTGGTACCATTGCGCGACCTGAAGGAAATAACGGTTGGAGAGGATGCAGCCCTTGGGCTTGCCGGTGCTGCCCGAAGTGAAGAGCAGCGCGCATTCGGCCGCAGGATCGCCGGCCTGTGCCGTCACCACCTTGCGGCAATCGGGAATGGTGGCGCCGAGCTCGATCGGACGGAAGCCGGCGAAATCGATGCTGCCTGCGAGCGGGGCGATGCGCTCGCTGAAGCCAACTACGAGATCGGCATCGGCGAGGGTCAACTGGAAGGCGAGTTCCTCCGGCCGCAGGTCCGGATTGATCGGCACGATCGAGACACCGAGTGCGTTGAGCGCGAGCCAGTGCACGAAGAACTCGGGGCGATTGTCGAGCAGCAGCGCCACCCGCGCGCCACGGCCGTAGCCGGCGCGGGCATAGGCATCCCTCGCCGCCTCGACCTCGCCCGCGATTGCGCCATAGGCGAGGCGGAAGCCGTCACGCGCGTACGGCAACTGGGCGCTCGCGGGCGCAACGAGGAAGGGCGTATCCGGCACTCGACGAACGGAGCTCATGAAGGCGTCATGCGGCGACGAGAAGCGGCCAAGAACGTCCATGAAGCTTTCTCCGCGCTGGAAGCTCCTTCATCTATAAAGCCATATCGCTTCATGCGCGATAGCCACTTGCCAATTTACTTCAGGCATGAACTAAATTTACGACGACGACGTCAGCCTTGGCAGCGGGCACATCGCTGTCGCGAAAGAGGGGAGAACCGCATGGGCAATCTCGATCGCAGCCCCCTGGAGCCGGCCGATGCGGTGAAGCGGTTCCAGCCGGCCGAACGCGTGCTGCCGGCCCTGCTGCAGCGCCAGGCCGAGCGCTATGGCGACCGCCGCCTCCTCGTCTTCGGCGACACGGTCTGGAGCTTCGCGCAGACGGCCGAGATCGCTGCCGCCTCGGCGCGGACGCTTGCCGATGCCGGCCTGCGCCATGGCGACCGCGTCGCGATCCTGTGCTCGAACCGGCCCGAATTCCTGCGGGTCTATCTCGGCTGCGCCTGGCTGGGCATCATCGCCGTGCCGATCAATCTCGCGCTGCGCGGCGGCCAGCTCGAACATGTGTTGCGCAATGCCGGCCCTACCCTGCTCGTGGTCGAAGACGCCTCGATCCCGGCGCTGGACACGATCGACTCGAAGCTGCTGCCGGAAAAGGTCTGGACCATCGGCAGCGACATACCGCCGGAAGCCCCCTCACACTGGACCGGCCTGCCGGCGCTCGGCGAAGGCATCGCGCCCGGCGCGGTCAAGCCTGGCGACACCGTCGCCATCCTCTACACCTCCGGCACGACCGGGCCGGCCAAGGGCGTCTGCTGTCCGCAGGCCCAGATGTTCTGGTGGGGCGTCTATTCGGCCCGCGCGCTCGACATCCGCGAGGGCGAGACGCTGCTGACGACGCTGCCGCTATTCCACACCAATGCACTCAATGCCTTCTACCAGGCGATCATCAACGGCTGCACCTATGTGCTCGAGCCGAAATTCTCGGCCTCGCGCTTCTGGGATTCGATCCGGCGCCACGAGGCGAATGTCGGCTACCTGCTGGGCGCCATGGCCGCGATCCTGCTGGCGCAGCCGGAGCGGCCAGAGGATCGCGAGCACAAGCTGCGCGTCGCGTTGGGCGGCGGCGTGCCGGCCCGTTTCCACGATGTCTTCCAGAAGCGGTTCAACGTACCGCTGCTCGACGGCTATGGCTCGACCGAAACCAACTTCGCCTTCGCCAGCCCGATCCCCTCCGACCATCCCGGCAGCCTGGGCTATCTCGCCGATGGCATCGAGGCGCTCATCGTCGACGAGCATGATTCCCCGGTTCCCGACGGCGTCTCCGGGGAGCTGCTGCTGCGCCCGACCGAAGCCTTCTCCTTTGCCACAGGCTATTACAACATGGCCGAAAAGACGGTCGAGGCTTGGCGCAATCTCTGGTTCCATTCCGGCGACCGCGTCGTGCGCGAGCCCGGCGGCCATTATCGCTTCATCGACCGCATCAAGGACACGATCCGCCGGCGCGGCGAGAATGTCTCGTCCTGGGAGGTCGAGCAGACCCTGCTCGCGCATCCCGCGATCGGCGCCTGCGCCGTCTACCCCCTGCCCTCGGAACTCGGCGAGGACGAGGTCGCGGCGGCCATCCAGTTCGAACCGGGCGCCGCGCTGACACCCGAGGAGGTCCTGCGCCATTGCGAGGACAGGCTCGCCTATTTCGCGCTGCCGCGCTTCCTGACCTTCGTCGAGGCCATGCCGCTGACCGAAAACGGCAAGATCAGCAAGCCGACACTGCGCGAAAGGGGCCTGCGCCCCGAGACCTGGGACAGGGAGAAATCAAGCTATCAGGTGAAGCGCTGAAGGCGCCCGCGAACGCCTCCTTGCATGGGTCAGACCGCCGACGCCGCAGGCAATTCAGGCATGCGGCAGCGCTCCCGATAGGCCTCGAACGCCGAGCGGAGATCATCGGGCACCAGCATGGTCTTGTGGTCGACCAGCGAAGTCACCACCGTGACGAAGATCGCGCGCGCGCATTCGATCCCGTTCTTGAAGGCATGAAGACACAAGGTCACCGAGCTGCGGCCGATCGCGTCGATGACGACGGCCACCTCCAACGTCTCGCCCATCCGGGCCGGTGTCGCGAAATCGGCCGAGGCATGGGCATATCCGAGGCCCGTGCGGCGCGTGCCGATCAACTCGTAGTAGGAGGTGCCGAGCGCCTGCCCGTACCAGTCCTCCAGCACCGTGTTGAACAGGTGAAAATACTGCGGCGTATAGACGATCCCGGCAGGGTCGCAGTGACCGAAACGGATCGCCAGCGGACTCCGCCAGGTTCCCGGCGACAGGTCGCTTGTCCGCATGAGAGTGAAGCGCGGCATCAAGCCTCACAAGATTGTTAATGCCCTAAGTAATTCATAACGAGGCTGGCAGCAGGTGTCGAGCGCGAAACGTCGCTCCGTTCAAAATAGATGGTTCCACTGCCCTCAATTTTGGGCGATACCAACGACAATCGCGATCCGCCCGCAGACAGCGGGGCCCGCAAAAGGATAATGCATTGAGCATTCAGGAAGATCCGGACGACTTTCGCCTCGGCGATCGCGGCGGCGATCAGGACCACCGGGCCGAAGTGCGCCTGTGGCTCAGGCTGCTCGCCTGCTCGACGCTGATCGAAGCCGAATTGCGCAAGCAATTCAGGGAGAATTTCAACTTCACCCTGCCGCGCTTCGACATCCTGGCGCAGCTCGACCGCGAGCCCGGCGGCCTTGTGCAAGGCGAGTTGTCGAAGCGCCTGATGGTCTCGCAGGCCAATGTCACGCCGATCATCGAGCGCCTGATCACCGACGGCTTCGTGACCCGCAGCCCCTCCAGTCTGGACCGGCGCATCCAGATCATCTGCCTGACGGTCGAAGGCCGGCAGAAATTCCGCCGCATGGCCAAAAAGCACAACACCTGGCTGGCGGATGCGATGGCTGGATTTCCAGAAGAGGAAATCGAAGACATCGGCAAGAAGCTTGCCTCGCTCAAGCGCGCACTGATCGCCAACCGGAGCGATCCGCAGCGTTAGGCCCCTGTTAGCGCTCCATGCTGCTCACGCCTCGAAAGCGTGCTCCAGCGTCATGAGCGCGCCGGCCAGCGCCTTGCCCTCCTCGTCGGCGAGCGCAGCAGTGCGCAGGCGGCGCAGCCAGCCGGCGCTGTCGGGCTTGCCGACGAGGCCCGGCGCCGCCGACAGCACGCGATCGAACTTGGCTTCGCCGCGCGCGTGTGTGTCGGAATAGCCCTTCACCAGCCGTCGGCAGGCGAGCACCTCGACCGCCAGTGGATAATCCTGCGCGACAATGCGCGTCGCCAGGGTGAGCCAGGCTTCGATATGAGCCATCTCGCGGGAATGCCGCAGCAACCGGCGACGGACGGGCCGCAGCGCCGCGACGAGGTTGAGCGAGAGAAACCAGCCGATATGCGCCGTCTTCACGCGGCGGCCACGATTGACCGCACGGTCGAGCAGGCGAACCAGGCCGGGCTTGCGCTCGAGCCAGAGGCCGAGCCCCTCAGGCAGCGTGCCGATGACCTCTTCCATGCGCGGATGCATGAATTCGGTCATGTAGAGCAGTTGGTCGGGCCGTTTCCCGACCTCCTCGTCGATGCGCGCGAAGCGCGAGGCGCGCGTCTTGAGGTCGGCGACGCGAATGACGTCATCATAAGCCATGGCGACGGCGAGGTATTTCGCAGCAGCGTCGGTGAAGGCATGGGAAGACGCCTCTCCGCCGCAACGCTGATCGAGCGCCAACATGTCGCGCATGCGATCGAGATATTCGCCGGCATAGGCGACGTCCTGGTAGTCCGTCAGGCGCTTGACGCCGGCGAACAGCATCGGCCGGACGACATCCGGGAATTCGCCATGAATCCGCGCCAGCAGGCCATCGAGCAGCGGCACGCCGACGCTCGAGGGCACCGACGGCTGCGACGCCGCGGCCTCGACAGCCGGAGAGAGCTCCTCCGGGCGCGATACGCGCTCGAAACCGGCGGCAAAGGCGCGCAGGCTCGGCTCGACGCCCTTGCCGCCTTCGCGGATGGCGGCCTCGAAGGTTTCCCGGGAAAAAGGCAGGACGCCGGCCCCGGCGAGCGCGCCGAACATCACGGCGGAGATCACGCTGCCGTTCGTTTCGGCGAGCGCCTGCATGTCGAACTGGATCGCCCGCCGCGCGGCGAAATCCGAGGCTTCGAAGACCGGCTCCGAGGCGGCGATACCGTTGCCGGGCTTCTCCTTCTCGCTCACCGCCAGGCTGCGATGGGTCGAGGCGATCAGCGTTGTCCGGTCCGGCGTCACCAGGCCGCGCAGCATGGCGCGCCCGGCTTCCATGAACTCCGCGGCGGCCACGACGTCGACATCACCGGGCGTCGGCATCAGCGAGAGCACGGGGTGCCGCCCGTCGCGCGGCGGCAGCATCTCGACATAGTAGATCGTCGCGCCGGTCCGCTGCGCCACGCCCGGAACCGAGGTCGATTGCGCAATCCAGCCGGCATGCTCGGCCGCAGCCACGATCCAGTCGGTCAGGACGCCGCCGCCCTGGCCGCCCATGGCGAGCACGGCGATCGAGAGCGGGCGGTCGAGCGCTCCGTGAACGGGTTCGATCGTGGGCGTCACGGCATTCACGAGAACACCACCCGGCGCGCATCGCGGCGACGCTGCAGATAGCCGATCACGGCGCCGCGCAGCCGCGCCATGAAGCGGTCGAACCGCGTCGGGTTGAAGATCACGTCAGCGCGGTAGAAGGACGGGCACAGCACAGCCGCCTCGGCCACTTCGCCGCAATTGCCGCAACCGACGCAGTTGTTGTCGATCGCAGCGACGGGATCGTCGCGCAGGGGATCGTCGAGCTGCTTGACCGAGAGCGAGGGGCAGCCGGACAGGCGCATGCAGGCATGGTCACCGGTGCAGACATCCTCGTCGACGCCGAAGCGCTGCTTGACCGCGCGCTCGCCCCCTTTCACCGCCTTGTTGAACAGTGGCTTCACCCGGCGCTGCTTGTTGAGCATGCATTCGGAGGAGGCGATGATGATTTTCGGCCCCTCCTCCTTCGAGGTCAGCGCCGCCTTCAGTGTGTCGCGCATGCGGGCGACGTCATAGGTCCGGTCGATCTCGCGCACCCATTTCGCGCCGATGCCACGCACCGCCTTGGCGATCGGATTGTTGGTGGAGCGGCGCGTATTGCTGGCGCGCGACGACATGATGTCCTGGCCGCCGGTCGCCGACGAATAGTAGTTGTCGACGACCATGACGACCTGGTTCTGCTTGTTGAACACGGCGTTGCCGATGCCGGATGAAAGGCCGTTGTGCCAGAAGCCGCCATCGCCCATCACCGAGATCGGACGCTTGCCGGCCTCCACGTTGAAGGCGGAGGCCGAGGCCGGCCCCAGCCCATAGCCCATGGTCGTGCCGCCGAGGTTGAACGGCGGTAGGATCGAGAAGAGATGGCAGCCGATATCGGCCGAGATCTGGTGCGGGCCCAGTTCCTTCTCGACGAGCTTCATCGCCGCGAAGATCGGCCGCTCCGGGCAGCCGATGCAGAAACCCGCCGGACGCGGCGGAACGATCTCCGCCAGTTGCTTGACGGGCGCGGCTGAGACGATGCTGTCGGCGCTCGGCAGCGGCGGCCGGTTGCCGAGCAGATGCGGCGCATTCTGGTCGAGAAAGGCGCCGATTCCCTTGCTCAGGACGGCAGCGGTGTAGTCGCCGCCGAGCGGCAGCACATCCTTGCCGCCGAGCTTCGCCGCGATGCCGCGACGGCGCAGCACCGTGCCGATCGCCTGCTCGATATATTCGGGATGTCCCTCTTCGACGACCAGGACGGCGCGTTTGTCGCGACAGAAATCGGCGACCTCGTCATCGGCCAGCGGATAGGTGACGTTGAGCACGTAGAGCGGGATCTTGCTGTCGCCATAGGCGTCGGCGAGGCCGAGATATTGCAGGCCACGGATGACGGAATTGTACATCCCGCCCTGCATGATGATGCCGACCTCGCCGCCATCGGGGCCGAAGAATTCGTTGAGCTGCCGGCGCTTGATGAAATCGACGGCGGCGGGCCAGCGTTGCTCCAGCTTCTGCCTGTCCTGCAGCATCGAGGCCGGCGGCAGCACGATGCGGTTGAGGTCGCGTTGCGGATTCTCCAGCGCCTCGCGGATGGTGTAGGCGGGCTTGCGGTTGTCCTTGGCGACGAACTGGCCGTGGACATGGCAGGCCCGGATGCGGACCTGCAGCATGACGGGCGTATTGGTGGCCTCGGACAGCTCGAAACCGTCCTCGACCGATTTGACGATGGATTCCAGGTTGGGGCGCGGGTCGAGCAGCCAGATCTGCGATTTCATCGCGAAGGCGTGGCTGCGCTCCTGCGGGATCGAGGAGCCCTCGCCGTAATCCTCGCCGAGGATGATGAGCGCGCCGCCGGTCACGCCGCCCGAGGCCAGGTTGGTCAGCGCATCCGACGCAACATTGGTGCCGGCCGTCGACTTCCAGGTGACGGCGCCGCGCAGCGGATACATCACCGACGCAGAGAGCGAGGCGGCTGCGGCGGCTTCTGAGGCAGACGACTCGAAGTGGACACCGAGCTCGTCGAGCACGTCCTTGGCGTCGGCCAGCACGTCCATCAGATGCGAAATCGGCGAGCCCTGATAGCCGCCGACATAGGAGACGCCCGATTGCAGCAGCGCCTTGGTGATCGCGAGAATGCCCTCGCCGCGGAAGATCTCGCCCTCGCCGAGGCGCAAATCCTCGACCTCGCGCGCAAATGAGCGTTCCGCCATCGCTACCTCCACAGCCGAGACGGCAGCGGAACCGCTCGATGCACGCCTTCCCCTTCGAGGCGCGCGAGCCGAACCGCACGGTCTTCAGGCTTTTCCCGCAATTACTTTATGCCTTAAGTAATTCGCGTCAAGCCTGCCGCACCGGCCGAAGCGGCGTTTTTCTCGCCCCATTCGGCAGCAACCTACTGAAATTCATCGGTATATTGCGGCAGAAGAGATTTTCGCAAAAAATCGGTTTCGTCGAAAAACTTGACAGCGATCGTTCAGGCACGGATTGTCCCGGCGGACATGTCCATGTCGTCCGGGCGGCAGGATCGCAAAGTTCCAGCAGCCGGACGAGGTCGTGCCACGCAGACGCAGACGGCGTGCCGCGAATGGCGACGCCCGGAAACGATCACCATCAACGACAGGGGAATCTCGATGCGTCACCGGATCTGCGCCGCCGCGACGGCCATTTCGCTCGCCCTCGCCGCTACGGCCGCGCGCGCGGAGATCGTGGTCGGGTTCGTCACCGGCTTGAGCGGCCCGATCTCCTCAATCGGCATCCCGAACGCCAAGGGCATCGCGGCGGGTGCCGCCTATCGCAGCGAGATCGGCGGCGAGCCGATCCGCATCATCCAGCTCGACGACGCCTCCGACCCCACCGCCGCGGTCCGCAATACCCGCAAGCTGGTCGAGCAGGAGAAGGTCGACTTCCTGATCGGTACCTCGGGGGCTCCACAGACCGTTGCGATGGCCACTGTCGCGACCGAGCTCAAGGTTCCGATGATCGCGATCTCACCGATAGCCGAACCGGCCAAAAGCGACGGCGGGCCCTGGGTCGTGCAGATTCCGCATCCGCAGAAGCTGCTGGCGCAAGGCGTCGTCGCAGACATGAAAAAGCGCAACGTCAAGACTGCGGGCTTCATCGGCTTCAGCGATGCGCTCGGCGATCTGATGTATGACTCCTTGACCGCGGCGGCTCAGGAAGCGGGCATCAAGGTCATCAACAACGAGCGCTATGCCCGCACCGACACCTCTGTCATGCCGCAGGTGCTGAAGACGATCGCGGCTCGGCCCGATGCGATCATGGTCGGCGGAACGGCGACACCCGGCGCGCTGCCGGTGCTTGCGCTCAACGAGCGCGGCTACAAGGGGCCCATTTACGGCAATAACGGCATGATCAGCACGGATTTCCTGCGCGTCGCCGGCAAGGCGGCGGAAGGGCTGATCTGCCCGACCGGGCCGGTTGCGGTTGCCGAGCAGTTGCCGGACAGCAATCCGATCAAGACCATCGCGCTTGCCTATCGCGCCGCCTATGAGAAAGCCAATGGCAGCAAGCCGACCGACGGCTTCTCGGCCTATGCCTTCGATGGCTGGGCGGTGTTCACGGATGCGGCGCGGCGTGCACTGGAGAGCGGTGCGAAGCCGGGCACGCCCGCCTTCAAGGAAGCGCTGCGCCAGGCGCTGATGTCCAGCAAGGAAGTCGTCGGCACCCACGCGGTCTACAATTTCACGCCGGCTAGCAGCTTCGGCGTCGACGAGCGTTCGCGCGTTCTGGTGAAGATCGAACAGGGCGGCTGGAAGTTGCTGCCCTGAGTGCAAGGCAGGCGCGCCGGCCGCCTATCTGGTCGGCGCGCTCTGCATATGGCCTTCGACGAGAGTCGCAGTCCTGCGGTAATGCGCAGCCAGCAACGCGACCGCCTCGTCGCTGCGGCGCTCAAGGGCGGCCTCCATGATCTCGCGGTGCTCCAGCGCCACGTCACGGCTCGCGGCCGGGTTCTGGCCCGTGAGAGTCGGCAAGCGATAACGCTGCGTCTCGACATAGAGCTGATCGGACAAGTCGACCAGGCGGCGCGACTGGCAGCGCGCGATCAGAGCGCGGTGGAAGTCCTGGTGGCGCGTTTCCAATGCGATCAGCTCCTCATCGCCGAGGCTGCCGGCAGCACGCCTGCGCACTTGCAGGTCGAGCGCGTGGAAGGACGCGACGATGCCCGCCTCCCAATCGTCGTCGCCCTGGGCGATCGAGCGGCGTAGCGCCTCGCACTCGATCAGGATGCGCGTCTCGGTCGCGTCCCACATTTCCTCGATCGAGACCGGCGCGACCGAGAAGCCACGCAGCGGCGCGGTCGCGACCAGGCGCTCGGTCTGCAGCCGGTTCAACGCCTCGCGCAGCGGCGAGAAGCTCAAGCCATAGCGCTGCTTGAGCAGTTCCAGCCGCAGAGGCTGACTCGGCGCGAAGATGCCGGCGACGATGTCCTGCCGCAGGCGCCGATAGGCCGCCTCGGCCAGCGTCGCCGCCCCGCCCTGCGAGTCGAGCGCCTCGTCATTCGCCGGCTGTGCTCCGCTTCGCCCCACGCGCACCCGATTCTCCTCAGCGTCAAACAGTCGACTCCGGCTGTACATCAGAGCGAGCTCTAACGCAAAAATATCTTTCTTTCGAAAATATGACGTGCCATATAAATCCGACCGTTGAGCCGAAAGGAAGCTCGCATGTCCAATCCCCGAGAGAACCACCGCGAGGACGTCGCCGGTCGTGCGAACGTCGAAGACACCCCGGAGCTGCTGGCCTATTACGACCAGCTCGAACGCCTCGAGGCCGGCGCGCTCTGGACTGTCGCCAACAAGATCGAGCCCTGGCAGCCGAAGTCGAAATCCGAGCCGGTGCTGTGGCGCTATCGCGACCTGCGCGAGCACGTGCTGCGCTCGGTCGAGCTCGTCACACCGGAAAAGGCCGGGCGCCGGGTGATCTATCTCAACAATCCGGGCAGACGCGACGTCTCGGCGGCCGTGGGCTGGCTCTATTCCGGCCTCCAGGTGATGAATCCGGGCGAGGTCGCCTCGGCCCACGCCCATTCGGCCTCGGCCTTGCGCTTCATCATGGAGGGCTCGGGCGCCTACACCATCGTCGACGGCCACAAGATGACGCTGGGCGCCAACGATTTCGTGCTGACACCGAACGGCACCTGGCACGAGCACGGCGTTTCCGCGGATGGCTCTCCCTGCCTCTGGCAGGACGGTCTCGACATCCCGCTCGTCAACACCCTCGAAGCCAATTTCTATGCGGTCCACGAGGATCTGCAGCAGGCCGTCGGCTATCCCGTCGATGATGCGACGGGAACATGGGGCAATCCGGGCCTGCGGCCTTACGGCACGGAATGGGACAAGCCCTATTCGCCGCTGCTGAAATACGAGTGGGCGCCGACCTATGAGGCGCTGCAGCGCTACGCCAAGGTGACGGACGGCTCGGCCTTTGACGGCATCCTGATGAACTACGTCAACCCGGTGACCGGCGGTCCGGTGATGCAGACCATCGGCGCGTCGATGCAGCTGCTGCGCCCGGGCGAGCGCACGAAGGCCCATCGCCACACCGGCAGCTTCATCTACCAGGCGGCGAAGGGCAAAGGCCACTCGATCATCAACGGCAAGCGCTTCGACTGGCAGGAGCGGGACATCTTCTGCGTGCCGTCCTGGGCCTGGCACGAACACGCCAACGCCTCCGAGCGGGAGGACGCCGTCCTGTTCTGCTTCAACGACTTGCCGGTGATGAACGCGCTCGGCCTCTATCGCGAAGAGGCTTTCGGCGACAACGGCGGACAGCAGCCCCTGACGGCCTGAGGACCTTCAACCATGCGTCTCGTGACCTATCGCAGCGTCGTCGACGCCGCGGCCCGCCTCGGTGTGGTCGAAAGCGACCTCGTCATCGATGTCGAGCGCCTCGGTGCCAGGGCCGGCCAGGCCCTCCCCTCGACGATGCTCGACTTCATCGACCTCGGCCCCGTCGCACTTGCGGCCCTGCGCGAAGCGCTCGACGACCAGCGCGGCCGCTGGCCGGTTGGCGCCGCCCTTCCGCTAAGCAATGTCAGGCTGCTGGCGCCGATCCCGCGCCCACGCAAGAACATCTTCGGCATCGGTCTGAACTATGTCGAACATGTCGCGGAATCGGCCCGCACGCTCGACACTTCCAAGGAACTGCCGAAGCAGCCGGTGATCTTCTCGAAGCCGCCGACCAGCGTCATCGGGCCGGGCGACGCGATCGAGCACAACCGGGCGATCACCCAACAGCTCGACTGGGAGGTCGAACTCGCCGTGATCATGGGGCGGACGGCCCGGCGCGTCAGCGAGGCGGACGCCCTCTCGCATGTCTTCGGCTACAGCGTGCTGATCGATGTCAGCGCCCGCGACAACCGCCGCGCCGGCCAGTGGATCTATTCGAAGGGACAGGACACCTACGCCCCCTTCGGACCCTGCATCGTGACCGCGGACGAGGTTGGCGATCCGCATGCGCTCGATCTCTGGCTCACCGTCAACGGCGAGACCAAGCAGCGCTCCAATACGCGCCACATGCTGTTCAAGATTCCGACGCTGATCGCCGACATCAGCGCCGCGATGACGCTGGAAGCCGGCGACATCATCGCCTCCGGCACGCCGGACGGCGTCGGGGCCGGCAGGACACCGCAGGAATGGCTCTGGCCCGGCGACGTCGTCGAAGCCGGCGTCGACGGCATCGGCACGATCCGCCATCCCGTCGTGGCGGTGTGACGGGTCGAGACCCGCGGCTTTTCATCCAACCAAACGACAGGGGACCGACCAGATGACAAGGATATCCCTATCGCGGCAGACCGTCGCCGCGACCTTCCTCGCCGCGACACTGGCCACCCCGGCCGGCGCCCAAGGCGGCCCGGCGACGCCGACCACGATCGGCTTCATCACGACGCTGTCCACTCCGGCCGGCTATATCGGCGAGGACATTCGCGACGGCTTCCAGCTCGCCCTGAAGGACGGCACGCTCGGCGGCGTGCCGGTCAAGCTCGAGATCGAGGATGACAGCCTGAAGCCGGCCAATGCCAAGCAAGCTGCCGACCGCATGATCCAGTCGGGCATCAAGCTCTTCACCGGAGTCAATTTCTCGAACGTGCTCGCGGCGGTCGTGCCCGGCGTCCTCGAAGCGGGCGGCTTCTATGTCAGCCTCAATCCCGGGCCGTCGATCTTCGCCGGCGAGAAGTGCAACCGCAACTACTTCGTCGCGTCCTATCAGAACGACGCCTTCCATGAGGCGGCCGGCCTCTCCGCCAACCGGCTGGGCTATCAGCGTGTCGTCCTGCTCGCGCCGGCCTATCAGGCCGGGCGCGACGCGCTCGAGGGCTTCAAGCGGACATTCAAGGGCGAGATCGCCGGCGAGATCTACACGAAGCTCGACCAGACCGACTTCTCGGTCGAACTTGCTCGCGTGCGCTCGCTCCAGCCCCACGCGATCTACCAGTTCCATCCCGGCGGCGCCGGCATCAATTTCGCCAAGCAATATGCCAATTCCGGCCTTTCGAAATCGGTTCCGATGCTGATCCCGAGCTTCTCGATGGATGCGCGCATGATCGGCGCCACCGGTGAGGCTGCGGACGGCATCTATGCGTCCGCGCTCTGGACCACGGAGCTCGACAATCCCGCGTCCAAGGCCTTCGTCGAAGCCTTCCGCAAGGCCTATTCGCGCACGCCGACGATGTACGCCCAGCAGGCCTACGATACGGCCAACCTGATCGGCAGCGCGCTCAAGGCGGTCAACGGCGACATCGGCAAGCAGGCGGAGTTCCGCGATGCCTTGCGAAAGGCGCAGTTCACGGCGGTACGCGGCAAGTTCTCCCTCGGGCCGAACCAGCACCCGATCCAGGACTACTACCTGACGAAATTCGCCAAGAACGCGTCCGGCGAGATCGTCCAGAACGTCGTCAGGAAAGTCGCCGAGGACTACGGCGACGCCTATGCCGCGCGCTGCAAGATCGACTGACGTCGCGCGCCGCCGGCCGTCAGGCGGCGGCGCTCTCCATCCACAATTGAGGGCGATCCGGGGATGATCCTCTTGATCGAGCAGGTCCTGAACGGCCTGCAATACGGCGCCATGCTGTTCATGCTGGCGTCCGGGTTGACGCTGATCTTCGGTATCATGGGGGTCATCAACCTGACCCATGGCTCCCTCTACATGGTCGGCGCCTATTGCGCCGCCATCGCGGTGCTGAAGAGCGGATCCTTCCTCGTCGGCATCGCCGCCGCCCTTGCCGGCGCCGGCCTCTACGCCGTCGTGATCGAGCTCGCGGTCGTGCAATGGCTCTATCGCCGCGATCATCTCTACCAGGTGCTGGCGACGCTCGGACTGATCCTCTTCACCAACGAGGCGGTGAGCCTGATCTTCGGCCGCCGCCCGCCCCTGATGGACATCCCGCCCTTCCTGCAGGGTTCGGTGCCCCTCCTGCCCGGCTTCGACTATCCGCTGATGCGCCTGGCCTTCATCGGCGTCGGCGGCCTCGTCGCCATCGGCCTCTGGCTCCTCGTCAATCACACCCGGCTCGGCATGCTGGTGCGGGCCGGTGCCGACGACCGCGAGATGGTGTCCGCGCTCGGTGTCGATATCCGCCGGCTCTACACGCTCGTCTTCGGCCTCGGCGGATTGCTCTGCGGGCTGGCCGGCGTCATGGCGGCGCCGCTGCTCGCCGTCGAGATCGGCATGGGCGAGCGGGTGCTGATCACCACCTTCGTCGTCATCGTCATCGGCGGCGTCGGCTCGGTTCGCGGGGCCCTCGTCGGGGCGCTGCTGGTCGGCATGGTCGACGGCCTCGGCCGCGCCTACCTGCCCCAGGGCCTGCAGATGCTGCTGCCGCCCTCGGTCGCCGATACGCTCAGTGCGGGTCTCGTCTCGGCGAGCATCTATGTCCTGATGGCGATCGTCCTCCTCGTCAGGCCGCTCGGCCTCCTGCCCGCGCGGAGCTGACGCATGCGCTTTCCCGTGCGCCTGATGGTGATCCTGCTCGGTCTCGCCCTCTTCCTGGCCATTCCCTCCGCAGCCGAGGCGAGCGGCAGCCCGGCCCTGCTCGGCCTCGCGAACCGCATCCTGATCTACGCGATCGCCGCCGTCAGCCTCGACCTGATCATCGGCTACGGCGCGATGATCAGCTTCGGCCATGCCATGTTCTTCGGCCTCGGCGGCTATACGGTCGGCATCATCGCCTACCACACCTTCGGCGGCGAGCCGTTGCTGGGTTGGTCGGGCACGAATGCGGCGCTGATCGTCTGGCCACTCGCGCTCCTGGTCTGCGCGCTTGTCGCCGCGTTGGTCGGGGCGCTGGCGCTGCGCACGAGCGGTGTCCAGTTCATCATGATCACGCTCGCCTTCGCGCAGTTGATCTTCTTCGTCCTGGTCTCGCTGCAGATCTATGGCGGCGATGACGGGCTGATGCTGGAGCGGCGCAACCAGCTGCCATTGATCGATCTCGCCCGGCCGCAGACCTTTTATTATCTCTGCCTGGCGCTGCTGGTCGCGTGGACGGCGATCTGCGCCCTGATCGTCAACTCGCGCTTCGGTCTCATCCTCCAGGCGTTGCGCCAAAGCGAGCGGCGCGCCATCAATCTCGGCATCCGCCCCTTCCCCTTCCGGCTCGCGGCCTTCGTGATCTCGGCCATCGGTACCGGGCTCGCGGGCATACTCTGGGCGAATTACGCGCGCTTCGTCACCCCGGACATGGCTGCCTGGAGCAAGTCGGGCGAGTTCATGGCCATCGTCGTGCTGGGCGGGCTCGGCACCCTGTTCGGCCCGATCGCGGGCACGGCGGTGTTCATCGCGTTGGAGCAGCTCCTCTCAGCCTGGACCGAGCATTGGATGATCGTGATGGGACCGGTCCTGACGCTGGTTGCGCTCTTCGGCCGGCGTGGCATCGCTGGTCGCGTGTTCGGAGGCCGGCGTGACTGACGCTCTCCTGCAGAACGCCGTGACACCAGTGCTCGCGATCGAAAGCCTCCGCAAGAGCTTCGGCGCACTGGTCGCGACGGATAATGTCTCGCTGGAGGTCGGCCCTAGCGAGCTGCATGCGCTGATCGGCCCCAACGGCGCCGGCAAGTCGACACTGATCACGCAGATCTGCGGTGAGATCAGGCCGAATGCCGGGCGCATCCTGTTCGAGGGCCGCGACATCACCGCCCTGCCGGCACCGGCGCGCGCACGGCTCGGTCTTGGCCGGACCTTCCAGATCACGCAGCTCTGCCCTGACTTCACCGCGGTCGAGAACGTGCTGCTCTCGATCGAGGCGCGGCATGGCGGCTCCTTCGACATGTTCTCCAATCCGCGCCGGAACGCCGCCCATCGCGAACTGGCGAGGGACTGGCTCGATCAGGTCGGCCTTGCTGCGCAGGCCGAGCGTATGGTCGCCGAGCTGGCGCATGGCGAGCGCCGGCAGCTCGAGATCGCGGTGGCTCTGGCCCGCCAGCCCAAGCTGCTGCTGCTCGACGAGCCGATGGCGGGAATGGGAGCGGAGGAATCGGCGAGCCTGACCAGGCTGCTCCAAAGCCTGAAGCGCCGCTACGCCATCCTGCTCGTCGAGCACGATATGGATGCCGTCTTCGCGCTGGCCGACCGTATCAGCGTCCTGGTCTATGGGCGGGTCGTCTTTACAGGCACGGTCGAGGAGGTTCGCGGGCATCCGGAAGTCCGCGCCGCCTATCTCGGGGAGGAGCGGCCATGCTGACGATCGAGGCGCTGGAAGCCGGCTATGGACCGAGCCGGGTCCTGTTCGGCCTGTCTATGGCCGCGCGGGCCGGCGAAGTCGTCTCGCTCATCGGCCGCAACGGCATGGGCAAGACGACGACGGTGCGCGCCATCATGGGCATGACACGCCCGACCGGCGGCAGCGTCAGCTTCGACAGCCGCCCCCTCGCCGGCCTCGCGCCGCACGCGATCGCGCGGTTCGGTCTCGGACTCGTGCCGGAGGGACGCCGGATCTTCCCATCCCTCACGGTCGAGGAAAACCTCATCGCCACCGCGCGTGCCGACACGCAAAGCGGCAATGCATGGACGCTCGAGCGGGTCGTGGCGCTCTTCCCGCGTCTCGGCGAACGTCGCCGACAATCCGCCCGGACGCTTTCGGGCGGAGAGCAGCAGATGCTGGCGATCGGGCGCGCGCTGATGACCAATCCGCGCCTGCTCGTCCTCGACGAGGCGACCGAAGGCCTCGCCCCGCTGATCCGCGCCGAGATCTGGCGCTGCCTGCACCAGCTCAAGGAAGTGGGCCAGACTATCGTGGTCATCGACAAGAACCTCGGCGAGATGGCCGCCCTGGTCGACCGCCACCACATCGTCGAGAAAGGCCGCGTGGTCTGGTCGGGAACGCCCGGCGAGCTCGACCGCGAGGCCGATCTGGCCAAGCGCTATCTCGGCGTCTGACGGAGGTCGACGATGACGCAGGCAGCAATCCTATATCGCGGCATGGATCGGGCGACCCTGGCCCGCGAATACGATGCGCGCGGCAGCGTGCCGTCCTTCGATGCAGAATACGCGCGCTACGTCGCCGGCAGCGAGGTCGCGCAGCGCGAGCATCGGCGCATCGCCGACATCGTCTATGACGCTGCAAGCGGCGAAACGCTCGACATCTATCCGGCAGAACCCGGCGCGCCGCTCTTCCTGTGGATCCATGGCGGCTACTGGCGGGCAAGCTCGAAGGACGACAATGCCTTCGTCGTCCCGGGGCTCAAGGCACAGGGCATGGCCGTCGCGGTCATGAACTACACATTGGCTCCGCAGGCCTCGCTGGACGAGATCGTCCGCCAGACCCGCACCGCGCTCGCCTTCCTGCATCGCGAGCGGCCGCGCTATGATTTCGGTACCATCGCGATCGGCGGCTCGTCGGCCGGCGGACATCTCACTGCGATGCTGCTCGCAGGCGGCTGGCATGCCGATTTCGGGCTGAACGAGGCCGCCGTCGACGTCGCGCTCGATCTGTCGGGCCTGCACGATCTGGAGCCGCTGCGCCATGTCGAGGTCAATGACTGGCTCGGTCTCGACGACGCTTCGATCGCGCGCAACAGCCCCATTCGCCATGTTCCAACCCGGTCGCGGACCACGCTGATCAGCGCCGTGGGCGGGCTCGAAACCAGCGAGTTCCGCCGACAGACCGCCGCCTTCGCCGCGACCTGGGCCGCGGCCGGCCATTGCGGCGACACCGTCGCCATGCCGCGGCACAACCATTTCGACATAGCTCTCAGCCTCGGCGACCGCGACAGCATCCTGGCTGCGGCCGTCGCGACCGCACTGGGGCGACAGACGAGCTGACCAGGATGAACCGGCCACGCGCCGCAGCCGATATCGAACCCGCTGGACATCGCCGCCGAATTGCGGAATCTCGCGGCGATGACCGAAGCTCCGCAAGCCGATGCGCATTTCCATCGTGCCGAATGGCCGTTCTACTGGATCGCGCGCGTCACCGGCCGCTATTTCCAGACCATGGAGACGGCGCTGGACCGGATCGGGATCGACGTTCCCAGCTATCGCGTGCTGATGACGCTCTACGAAGACCGTCGCGTCAGCGTGTCCGCCATCGCCGATGCCTGCGTGATCAAGCTCAGCACCGCCACGCGCATCGTCCAGCGCATGGCGAAGGACGGGCTGGTCGAGACGGGGCCGAGTCCAAGCGACCGCCGGGTCACCGACGTCAGCCTGACGCCCAAGGGGGAGGCCCTGCGCCACCAGGCCTGGGCGATCGCCGAGAGTGTCCTTGCCCATGCTTTCGCCGGCGTCGACGAGGTCGAGCGGCAGCGTTTGAACCACCTGCTCGCCGGCGTCTTCGATCGCCTGCCGGGCTGAGCGCCCCCTTTCGCGCCCCTCGCTCCACGGGGGTGGCGGACGTTCCGAAGCCCTTCGCTCAGGGGCCCGAAAGGTGGCGGGAAGAGGGATTGCCAACGCGGTAGGGATGCGCCATATTACGTGAATAATCACGTAAATAAGACTGAGGAACTCGCCCGCATGCCGTCGACCGCCGCGCGGCCAAGCCGCTGACATGGCGGGCCCGGCACAGCGCAAACTGTGGAGGGAGGAGCCATGAACAAGGCCTTGAACCCCGGCGCGGCTCGAGAGGCCGTCCTGAGCGCACTTCTCGACGAGATCCGCGCGCGCCGCGACGAGTTCGAGAAGCTGACCTACGTGCCTCTCGACATGGTCGGCAAACTCAAGACCGTCGGAGCCTACCGTGCCTTCGTGCCAAAGGAGCTGGGTGGCGACGCAAGCAGCCCGGCCGAATTCTGCCGCCTCATCGAACGGCTTTCGGAAGCGGATGCCTCGACCGGGTGGGTGGCGAGCTTCGGCGTCTCCGCCGTCTATCTCGCCGCCCTGCCCCCCGCGACCTTCAAGGCGATCTATGGGCAGGACCCCGACACCGTCTTCGCCGGAGCGCTTTTCCCGCCGCAAGCCGCACGCGAAGTCGAGGGCGGCTTCGAAGTCCAGGGGCGCTGGCCCTATTGTTCGGGGTGCATGGGCGCGAGCCTGATCGGAGCCGGCATCCGCGTCGAGGGCGGCTCCTCGTCGGGCCTGCCGCGCATGGCGGTGATGCCGCGCGAGAAAGTCCAGATCAAGCACAGCTGGGACACGCTCGGGCTGTCCGCCACCGGCAGTCACGACGTGGTGGTCGATTGCGTGATCGTCCCGGAGGAATGGACCTTCATCCGGGGCGGACGACCCCAGCGCGACGAGCCGATCTTCCGCTATCCTTCCATGGCGCTGGCGGCCCAGGTGCTGGCCGTCGTCGGGCTCGGAACCGCCCGCGAGGCGCTGAACTGGGTGCATCGCGAGGCGCGCGACAAGCCGGCGATCACCGGCGCTCCGCCGATCGGGGCCCGCCCGTACATCCAGGCCGAGCTGGGCCGGGCCGAGGCCAGGCTGCGGTCAGCCCGCAGCTTCTTCTACGACACGATCGAAGAGGCATGGGAGGTCATCCGCGCCGGCCGCGAACTCGAGCGCGATCTCCATGTCCGCCTGCGCCTGGTCGCGACCGAGGCGGCCGCGGCCGGGTCCGAGGTCACCCGCATGGCCTTCGTCATGGCGGGGTCCGAGGCGATCCGGAGGGGCCATCTGATCTCGCGCTGCATGCTCGATGCCGCCGTCGTGGCGCAACATGCCTTCCTTGGCCAGGGCACCTGGACATCCGCCGGCGCGGCCTTGCTCGGCCAGCCCAATTTCCCCGGCTTTCCCTAAGACATCTGCGAGAGGAGACCTGCCATGACCGAAGCCAAGCCGATCCGAACCCTGTTCTGCATCGCCGTGCAGCAGAATTTCTTCGACCTCCCCTTCTCGCAGATCGGCCCGGTCTGGAAAGCGTTCGGCACGATGATGAAGGGGATTTCGGACCTGCCCGGCGTCAACATCCTCGGTATGCTCGACGACGACGAGACCATGGTCGGCACCTCTCCGACAGGCTTCCCCTGGACGGCTTACATCATGGCCGACGTTCCGGATCGGGAGACCGTGCGGCAGGCCTGCAACCTCTTCCGCACCACACCCGTTGGCGATACCGACGAACGGCTCTGGAAGTATTGTCGGGTGGAGGCCCGCATGGGCCGGGCCCTCGAAGTTCCGACCAACCTCTGAAGGCGGCGCGCATCGCCCAGTAGGAGCCCGCATGACCGCCAGCGACAGACCCCACACCGCCATCGTCACCGGCGCGGCCTCGGGCTTCGGAGCCATCGCCGCCCGCGCACTGCGTCAGGCCGGCCATCGCATCCTCGTCACCGATATCGACGGTGACGCGGCCAGGCGTCTGGCCACAGAGCTCGATCCTACCGAAACAACGGCCATGGCGGCCGTGCTCGATGTCCAGCGGCCGGAGGATTTCGAACGTGTGCGTGACGAGGCGATCGGCCGCTGGGGCTCGGTCGAAATCCTCGTCAACAACGCGGCAGTGACGATCGCGCGGCCGCTGCTGGAGATCGAGCCGGCCGAGTTCAACGCCGTCATGGCGACCAATGCCGGCGGCGTCTTCGCCGGCAGCCAGATCCTCGGCAGGCACTTCAAGGAGCGCGGCTACGGCCGCATCGTCAACCTCGCCTCGCTCGCAGGGCAGAATGGCGGCACGGCGACAGGCGCCCACTATGCCGCGTCGAAAGGTGCGATCCTGACCCTGACCAAGGTTTTCGCACGCGATCTCGCGCCATTCGGCATCACCGTGAACGCGGTGGCGCCCGGGCCGATGGATACTCCGCTCGTCCATGCGCTGGTGCCCGCGGAGAAGATGCAGGGCCTGCTCGCCAACATCCCGGTCGGCCGCTTGATCGACCCCAGCTTCGTCGCCTCGGTGGTCGTGCTGCTGGCCTCCCCGGCGGCATCGGCGGTGACGGGAGCCTGCTGGGACGTCAATGGCGGGCTCTTCATGCGCTGAGGCACGCCGCGCCGGACAAATTCGAGGGAGAGAGCCGATGGATGTCAGTGCCGCCAGCTTCCGCGAAGGCATGAGCTGCCTGGGTGCCGCGGTCAGCCTCATCACCTCTGGTGGTCCGGAAGGGCGCCACGGAATGACCGCTTCGGCCGTCTGCTCGATCACCGACAGCCCGCCGACGCTGCTGGTCTGCGTGAACCAGAAGAACCGCTCGCACGATGTCTTCAACGGCAATGGCAATCTTTGCGTGAACGTCCTCGCCGGCCGTCATGTCGCGCTGGCGGACATCTTCGCCGGGCGCGGCGATACGAGCCGCTTCGAGACCGGCAGTTGGACGACCCTTGAGACCGGCGCTCCCGTGCTGACGGACGCGGTCGTCGCCTTCGACTGTCGGATCACGGAGCGTCGCGCGATCGGCAGTCATTCGGTCTTCTATGCGAGGGTGGTCGCATTGCTGAAATCGGCGCAGGCGGCCGAAACCGTGATCTGGTTCGACCGCCGCTATCACTCGCTGAAGGCGGCTCTGCCCGAGCCTGGCAGCCCGGCCTGAGCAGCAGTCTACTCCCGCGTTTTGCGGCTTCCGCCTCGATCAATCCCCCCAGCCCGCAGCTCGGGATATGGCGGCGGCGCGTGAACGCAGCGCCCCGGCGATCGGGCCGGCGAGATCATCGTCCATGGTGCCGACCGGTCCCATCAGGGTGATCGCCGCGATCATCAGCCCGGTCTGATCGAGGATCGGGGCGGAGAGCGAGGTGAAGTTCGCCAGCAGGGCATCGCGGCAGCGGCTGATGCCCGCGGCCCGGATCGAGGCCAGCATGGTCTCGAGCTCGGCGCGATCGCGCGGCGTGTCGTCAGGCCTTCCCAGGTCGGGCCTCACCCGCTCCTCCTTGAGCGCCGCGGCGACAAGCTCCTCGCTGAACGCGGGCGGCAGGTGCGCGGCGAAATTGCGCCCGAGCGCCGAGCGCAGCAAAGGCAGCACGCTGCCGACGCGAAGCTCCAGAATGGGGCGGTTCCCGCCCGCCTCGACGCGGTAGATGATCGTCGGCCCGCGATTGCCCCAAACCCCGAGGAAGACGGTCTGGCCGATCTCGTCGGCGAGATCGGTCATGACTGGCCTTGCCGCCGTGAAGACGTCGAACTGCTCGATCGCAGCCAGCCCGAGCTTCAACGCATAAGGGCCGAGCGCATAGCAGCCGGTGCCCTCCTCCTGCCGCACGATGCCCACAGCCTGGAAGCTGACCAGATAGTAGTGGACGTTGGCAGCCGACATGCCGGTGCCCGCGGCAATGGCCTTGAGCGGCACGGGCCGTAGTGCCATGCGCAGATGATCGAGGATACGGAACCCGATCTCGATCGACTGGATGCCACGCCGGCCCGCGCGTCCAGCCTTGTCATCCGCCACCACAAAGAACTGCTCCGCAACCGGCACCGGCCGTTCGGCTTTCGAGGCAGACGCGGATCGCGAACGCGCCAAGGAGCCGGGAGCGCCCGGCGAATTTCCCTTTTTTGTCAATCAAATAACCCACATTCGTGCTGCGCCCGGATTGTGGGCAAGACGGGGCGGATTTTCAAGCTTGCGTTATTTGATAATATCAATGAGATTTGACTATATAGAAAACACAGTCGCGATCGGCCGTCGACCTGAAGCCGAGCGACCGGGGAACGGGGGCTCATCATGGACACCGCGCTGCAAGCCGGAGAGGCTCATCACGATCTGACACGCTCGGAGGAGAAGCAGGTGGTCCTTGCTTCGACGCTCGGCACGATCTTCGAGTGGTACGACTTCTTCATCTACGGCTCGCTCGCCGTCTTCATGAGTTCGGTCCTGTTCCCGCCGGACAATCCGACCGCGGCCTTGCTCGCATCGCTCGGAGCGCTCGCCGCCGGCTTCGTGATCCGTCCCATCGGGGCGATCTTCTTCGGCCGGCTGGGCGATCTCGTCGGCCGCAAATACACCTTCCTGATCACCATCGTGATGATGGGCGCCAGCACGGCGCTGATCGGCTTCCTGCCGAGCTACGCGGCGGTAGGCCATGCCGCCTGGATTTCGCTCGTGGTGCTGCGCCTCGTTCAGGGGCTCGCGGTCGGCGGGGAGTATGGCGGGGCGGTGATCTATGTCGCCGAGCATTCCGCCCCGGCCCGGCGCGGCCTGCTGACCGGCTGGATCCAGATCACCTCCTCGATCGGGCTCGCCCTGTCGATCCTGGTCATTCTGGGAACGCAAGCGGCGATGAGCGATGCCGCCTTCCGGGAGTGGGGCTGGCGCCTGCCCTTCATCCTCTCGATCGCCATGCTGGCGTTTTCCGTCTACATCCGCGCCAGGCTGCATGAATCGCCGGTCTTCGCCCGGATGAAGGCCGAGCGGCGGCTGTCGCAGACACCGGTCAAGGACACGTTCGGCCGCTGGTCGAGCCTGCGCCTCGTCCTGATCGCCTTGTTCGGCGTCACCGCCGGCATGGGCGCGACCTATTTCACCGGCCAGTTCTACGTGATGATCTTCATGCAGCAGGTCGCCAAGATCGACCTGCAGACCTCCTACACGCTGATGGGGATCGGCCTGCTGATCGGTTCTCCCGCCTTCATCCTCTTCGGCTGGCTGTCCGACCGGATCGGGCGCAAATGGCTGATGATGACCGGGCTGGCGCTCTCGGCGCTGCTCTACAAGCCGCTGTTCTCGTCGCTGCTGGAAGCCGGCAATCCCGCCCTCCTCTCAGCCACCCGGGCCGCTCCGGTCACGGTCCATGCCGACGCCGCCAGCGACGCATGCCGCTTCGGCCTCGCCGCCTCGCTGATCGGCTCGCATCCCGACCACGCCAAGCCGTGCGTCCAGGCCAAGAAGCTGCTGATCGCCAGCGGGATCAACTTCCAGTACGGCACGCCCGTCGCCGGCGCGCCGGTCGCCATCAGCGTCGCAGGAGCGACCGTGCCGGGCTTCGATCCTGCGGCCTACCGGCAGGCGCTCGCCACGGCTGGCTATCCTGCCAAGGCCGATCCGGCGCAAGTCGCGTCCGGCCGGATCGTCGCATTGATCGTCGCCATGACGTTGATCGTCGCTATGGTCTATGGCCCCGTCGCGTCCTTCCTGGTCGAGTTCTTCCCCGCCAACATCCGCTATACGGCGCTGTCCTTCCCCTACCATATCGGCGCGGGAATCTTCGGCGGGTTCCTGCCGTTCTTCGCGACCTGGCTGTCCCTGTCGGTCGGCGACGTCTTCGCCGGCCTCTGGTATCCCATCGTCATCACCGCAGTGGTGGGCGTGGTCGGGTCTCTGCTGTTGCCGGGCCGTCCCAGGCTCGAGCCTCATGGCTGAAGCGTCAGTCGCGGCGGCCCCGATACCGGGCCGCCGCATGCTTGCCTCCCCCTCCGAAGCGAGTTGTATCCGATGCAGCAGCCGTCGCAGTCACGTTACAAGGCCGCGGTCGCGCAGGCCGCCTCCATACCGGACGACGCGCAGGCGTCCGCGGCGAAGGCCGCAGGGCTGATCAGGCAGGCAGCGCAGGCCGGCGCACGCCTGATCGTCTTTCCGGAGGCGTTTCTCGGCGGCTATCCGAAGGGGCATTCCTTTGGTGCACCGGTTGGCATGCGCAAACCCGAAGGCCGGGAGGCATTCCGCCACTACTGGGAAGCGGCCATCGCGCTCGATGGACCCGAGATCGCACTGATCGCCGAAGCCACGGCCGAGACCGGTCTCTTCGCTGTGATCGGCTGCATCGAGCGCGACGGCGGCACGCTCTATTGCACCGTGCTGTTCTTCGACGGCGCGCAGGGCCTGGTCGGCAAGCACCGCAAGCTGATGCCGACCGCGGGGGAGCGATTGATCTGGGGCTTCGGCGACGGCTCGACCATGCCTGTGATCGACACCTCGCTCGGCCGGATCGGCGCCGTGATCTGCTGGGAAAACTACATGCCGATGCTGCGCATGCACATGTTCGCACAGAATATCGGTATCTATTGCGCTCCCACCGCCGACGATCGCGACACCTGGCTGCCCAGCATGCGCCACATCGCCCTGGAAGGCCGCTGCTTCGTGCTCACCGCCTGCCAGCACATCCGCCGCGGTGCCTATGCCAGCGACTATGAATGCGCTCTCGGTGACGATCCGCAGGCTGTCTTGATGCGCGGCGGGAGCGCCATCGTCGACCCGCTTGGCGCCGTCCTCGCCGGGCCCGACTTCGAAGGCGAGACGATCCTCTATGCCGAAATCGACCTCGGCCAGATCGCCCGCGGCAAGTTCGATTTCGACGTGGCCGGGCACTATGCCAGGCCGGATGTGTTCCAGCTCACGGTCGACGACCGGCCCAAGCGCGCCGTCACGACCCTCGACACACTGCAAGGCTGATCTCGATGCTGTTCGACATGGACGCACTGCCGGCGCCGGATCGCTACAAAATCCTTACGGCCACGATCGTGCCGCGGCCGATCGCCTGGATCACCACCCTGTCGCGCGCCGGGATCGTCAACGCCGCGCCGTTCAGCTTCTTCAACATGATGGGCAACGACCCGCCGACGGTCGCGATCGGGATCATGCCACAGAACGGCAGGCTGAAGGACACCGCAGCCAATATCCTCGAAACCGGCGAGTTCGTAGTCAATCTCGTTGCGGAAGCGAATGCGGAGGCGATGAACGAGACCTGCATCGACGCGCCGCCCGAGATCGACGAACTCGCGCTGGCGGGGCTGACGCCCCTACCGTCGCACGCCGTACAGCCACCGCGCATCGGCGAGGCGCCGGTCGCGCTAGAATGCAAGGTCCTGACCTCGCTGGTCACGGGACCGCTGCAGACCATCGTGATCGGCAAGGTGCTCAATGCCCATATCGACGACCGCTTCGTCATAGACGCCGAGCGCCGCTACATCGATACGCCCAGTCTCGGGCTCATCGCCCGCCTGCATGCGAGCGGAGGGTATCTCCGCTCGACCGATCTCTTCCAGATGGAGCGGCCGAGCTGGGCGAAGCGCCGAGCAAAATGCCCCGCGCCGCCGGAGGCCTGACAATCTCAGTCGTCGATGCGGGCGCGGGCTCGTTCGGATACGCCCGGACGGGCCTGAATCACTCCCACTCGATCGTGCCGGGCGGCTTGCTGGTCACGTCGTAGACGACCCGGTTGATGCCCTTGACCTCGTTGATGATGCGGGTCGCGGTGCGGCCGAGGAAGGCCATGTCGTAGGGGTAGAAATCCGCCGTCATGCCGTCGACCGAGGTCACAGCACGCAGGGCGCAGACATGGTCGTAGGTGCGGTAGTCGCCCATCACGCCGACGGTGCGCACCGGCAGCAACACGGCGAAGGCCTGCCAGATCACGTCGTAGAGGCCGGCCTTGCGGATCTCGTCGAGATAGATCGCGTCGGCCTTGCGCAGGATGTCGAGCTTCTCCTTGGTGATCTCGCCGGGGCAGCGGATCGCGAGACCCGGCCCCGGGAAGGGATGGCGGCCGACGAAGGCCTCGGGCAGGCCGAGCTCGCGGCCGAGGACGCGGACCTCGTCCTTGAACAGCTCGCGCAGCGGCTCGACCAGCTTCATCTTCATGCGCTCGGGCAGGCCGCCGACATTGTGGTGGCTCTTGATCGTCACCGAGGGGCCGCCGGAGAACGAGACGCTCTCGATGACGTCGGGGTAGAGCGTGCCCTGGGCGAGGAAGTCGGCGCCGCCGAGCTTGGCCGCCTCGGCGTCGAAGACGTCGATGAAGAGCCGGCCGATGGTCTTGCGCTTGGCCTCCGGATCGGCACCGCATTTGGCAAGCTCGGAGAGGAAAAGCTCTTCCGCTTCAACATGCACCAGCGGGATGTTGTAGTGATCGCGGAACAGGCGCACCACCTCTTCCGCCTCGTTCATCCGCATCAGGCCATGGTCGACGAAGACGCAGGTGAGCTGGTCGCCGATCGCCTCGTGGATCAGCACGGCCGCGACCGCCGAGTCGACGCCGCCGGAAAGCCCGCAGATCACCCGGCCCGTGCCGACCTGCTCGCGAATCTTCTTCTGCATCTCGGCACGATAGGCCGACATGCTCCAGTCGGGCTTGCAGCCGCAAATATCGACGACGAAGTTGCGCAGCAGCTTGCCACCATCCGGAGTATGCACGACCTCCGGATGGAACATGGTCGAGTAGAAGCGCCTGTCCTCGTCGCTCGCCACCGCATAGGGCGCGTTCTCGGAGGTCGCCTTGACGGTGAAACCGGCCGGCAACTGGGTGACGCGATCGCCATGGCTCATCCAGACCGGATAGCGTCCGCCCTCTTCCCAGACGCCCTCGAACAGGGCCGAGGGGGTGACGATCTCGACATCGGCCCGGCCAAATTCGGCGGCATGGCCGCCCTCGACCTTGCCGCCGAGCTGATGGGCCATGGTCTGCTGGCCGTAGCAGATGCCGAGCAGCGGCAGGCCCGAGGAGAACACCTCCTGCGGTGCGCGCGGCGAATTGGCGTCGGGCACCGAGGCCGGGCCGCCGGAGAAGATCACGCCCTTGGGCTTCAGACGCTGGTACGCCTCCGAGGCCGACTGGAACGGCGCGATCTCGCAATAGACCCCGATCTCGCGCACGCGGCGCGCGATCAGCTGCGTCACCTGACTGCCGAAGTCGATGATCAGGATGGAGTCGTGAAGGGCGGGGGTTTGGGGCTGGGCGCTCATCGCGCCCGGTTACGCCATCGCGCGCGAGCACGCAACGGCGCTGAGAGCGGATCAGGCCGGCGCGGCGAGGCAGCTCAGATAGAATCCGTCCGTCCCGGTCCGACGCGGCGAGAGCTGCAGGCCGAAGCGCGTGGCGAAGCGGGCGAGCAGGCCGAAATCGACCTCGCCGGTATCGAGCAACGCGCGTGTCGCGACCAGAGCGAAGCCGGCATGGCGCGCCAGGAAGGCTTCGATCGCGCCGTCGTTCTCCTCCGGCAGCATCGAGCAGGTGATATAGGCGATGCGGCCGCCCGGCTTGACCAGGCTGGCGGCACGACCAAGGACCTGCGCCTGCTCCTTGACGCGCTCGGCCAGCGCGCCGGGGCGCACCCGCCATTTCGCATCGGGATTGCGCCGCCAGGTACCGGAGCCGGTGCAGGGCGCATCGACGAGCACGAGGTCGACGGTGCCGGCAAGATCGGCGAGCGCGTCATGGCCGCGGCTCTTGGGCACGCGCACCTCGACATTGCCGGCGCCCGAGCGGGCGAGCCGGTCGTGCAGCGGCGCCAGCCTGCGGCTATCGAGATCGGTCGCGAAGATACGGCCCTTGCCGCCGAGCACAGCGGCGAGAGCCAGCGTCTTGCCGCCGGCACCGGCGCAGAGGTCGACGACGGTCATGCCCGGCTGCGCGCCGGCCAGCAGCGTCACGAGCTGCGAGCCCTCGTCCTGAACCTCGAACTCGCCGTTGAAGAAGCTCGGCTCGCTCTGCAGCGACGGGCCGCGGCCATCGGGCCCGGGCAGGAAGCGCAAGGCATCGGGCGACCAGGCGCCTGGCTCCGGCTGGAGATGAGCCAGCGCGGCGCGCAGCCTGTCGCGATCGGTCTTCAGGCGGTTGGTGCGGATATCGGCCGGCGCGCGGCCCGCCAGAGCCTGCCCTTCCGCGACCGCATCGTCGCCGAAGCCGGCCATGAACGAGGGCCAGAGCCAGTCCGGCACGTCGGCCTGCATCCAGCCCGGCGCGGCGTTGATGTCGAAGGCGGCAAGCCCGGCGACCTCGAACTCGGTCAGCGGTGCCGGCGCGTGATTCTGCCCGCTGAACAGCTCAGAGATCTCCTCGACGCCCATGCCACGCTGGCTGACCAGCATGCCGAGCACGAGCGCCCGCGGCGTCTCCTCGCCGAGCGCATGGGCGGAGGAAGCGCGGCGGCGCAGCGCGTCATAGACCAGCGAGGCGATGGCGGCGCGGTCCTTCGAGCCCGCGAAGCGGCGCGACAGCCCCCAATCCTTCAGCGCGTCGGCCGCCGGGCGCCTGCGCTCGATCAGGTCCGCCAGGACCTCGATGGCGGCGCTGATGCGAGCGGCGGGGGTCATGTCCGGCGGTTCCTGTCACTGCTCTGTATTACAGCTCGCGGGGCCGGCGCGCATTGGAACGATTCCGATGCGCGAAAGCACCCTTGACGCCCTCGTCCCACAGGGCGCAAGACGATACAACTCCTTCCGCAACGCCAACCGCCTGGGATTCCTGCAATGACGACCCTCTCCCGCCTCGCTCTCGCCGGCCTGTTCTGCCTGTCGCTCGCCGCCTGCGCGACCCAGCCCGTCGACACCACGCCGCCGCCGGCCAAGCGCCTCGACGCCAAGACCACGCTGGAAGGCCGCCGCTGAGCCTCCTGCTCCGGCTGCTCGCCGCTCATAGAAAGCGAGTAGCCGGGGCCTTGAAGTGCATCTTCGCGGTGCCGGCAGGCACGAGCTTCCGCCATCGCGAAGAGGCAAACAGGCCTTCACCGGCCTGTCATATCGACCGAGCAGTTTCGCGACCTTCCATTGCGATCGAGGATCGGACGAGATGAAGCCCCTGTTGCAGCCGGCCACCATGCTGGCGACCTTTGCCCTCGTACTGGCCGCGCCAGCCCTGGCACAGAGCCCCGCCCCGACGCTCGACGGCAAGCCCGCTTTGATCGTCGGCCATCGCGGCGCCAGCGGCTATCTCCCTGAGCACACGCTCGAAGGCTACAAGCTCGCGATCGAGCAAGGCGCCGATTTCATCGAGCCCGATCTGGTCTCGACCAAGGACGGCCATCTCGTCGTCCGCCACGAGCCGATGCTCTCGGGCACCACCGACGTCTCGACCCGGCCGGAATTCGCCGCGCGCAAGACGAACCGCAAGATCGACGGCGTCGATACTGCCGACTGGTTCGCCTCCGACTTCACCCTCGCCGAGATCAAGACGCTGCGGGCCAAGCAAGCCTTCGCCGAGCGCGACCAGTCGCATAACGGCAAATACGAGATTCCGACCCTGCAGCAGGTCATCGACCTCGCCAAGGCCGAAAGCACCCGCACCGGCCGGACGATCGGCATCTACCCCGAGATCAAGCACTCGACCTACCACTCGGCCATGGGCCTGGCGATCGAGGACAAGCTGCTCGAGCAGCTGAAGGCCGCCGGCTGGAGCGAGAAGAGCTCGCCGGTGATCATCCAGAGCTTCGAGACCGCCAATCTGAAGTATCTGCGCGGCAAGACGCAGCTGCGACTGATCCAGCTCGTCGATGCCGACGACGTCGACAAGGATGGCGGCATCGTGCTCGCCGCGCCGTTCGACAAGCCCTACGACTTCGTCGTCACCGGCGACAAGCGCACCTTCAAGGACCTCGTCACCGCCGAAGGGCTCAAGGAGGTCAAGACCTATGCCGACGGCGTCGGTCCCTGGAAGCCCTATCTGATGCCGGCCAAGCAGGTGCCCGGCGACGACGGCAAGCCGCGTGACCTCAACGGCGACGGCACCATCGACGAGCGCGACCGCGTGCTGCTGCCGCCGACCGACGTGGTGAAGAACGCTCACGCCGTCGGCCTGTTCGTCCACACCTGGACCTTCCGCAGCGAGCCCAAGCGCCTCGCCTCCGATTTCAAGGGCGAGCCGGCGGCCGAATACAAGGCCTATCTGGCGCTCGGCATCGATGGGCTGTTCTCGGACTTCCCCGACCAGGCCGTAAAGGCGCGGAACGGCAAGTAAGCGGCCTCCCTAGCCACCAGATAAAACAAGACCGCCGCACCGACTGGGTGCGGCGGTCTCACAGACACGACCAGACTTAACTCAACTCACGGATAGAGCGTCGTTTTATCGCATTTTCTTAACGCGAACCGGCATCCACTTCGCTTGAAAATGCTCTAATCGCAGACGCGGACCGTGCGACGGATTTCCCCGCGCGGGGTCTCGCGAATTCGCGTCTCGGTGCGGCAGTCGCGCTCGGCGCGATAGGCCCGGCGGCGTTCCCAGCGATCACGCTCGCGCCAGCGATCCTCGCGATCCATCGCACGCTGATGCGGCGTGCGCGGATCGATCCTGACACCACCCGGCCCGATGTCCACGGACTGCGCGAAGGCACTGGAACCGGCAAGCAGCAGGCCCGCAGCAAGGGTCGAAGCAAGCAATTTCATCGGTTTTTCCTCCATTGTTGGGGAAAGCAACGACGCCGGCGGGCAAAGGTTCCCTGCCGAGAGCACGCCGGAGAGCGCGCAAAAAAGAAAACCCGGCATCCGTGGATGCCGGGTTGAAAGCCGGATGTCGCCTGGCTCAATCGCAGACGCGCGTGGTACGGCGGACTTCGCCGCGCGGGGTATCATAGACCCGCGTCACGGTGCGGCAGCGGCGCTCCTCGCGCCAGGCGCGGCGGCGCTCCCACTCGCGGCGCCGCTCCCAGCGGTCGCGCTCGCGCATGCGGTCCTCGCGCCGGATCTCACGATCGACCGCGCGCTGGTGCGGCGTACGCGGATCGACCGAGACGCCGCCGGGGCCGATATTGATCGACTGGGCATAGGCGCCGCCGCTTGCCAACAGCATCACGACCAGGGCGGGAATCAAGCGCTTCATGATCATCCTTCCAAACTCAAAACAGATCGGCGCTGCGCATCGGCGCGGCCGAATCACCGTGCAAGTCTGGACCGGAAGCTTTGAACCAGTCGTGAACACGACGTCTGCCCTGCCGTTCAGACAAGCCCCGATGCAAACGGCGCCCATGCGGGCGCCGTCGCAACTGCAGAGCAAGCTGCCAGAGCTCAGTGCAGGATCTGGCTGAGGAAGAGCTTGGTGCGTTCGTGCTGCGGGTTCTTGAAGAACTCGTTGGGCTCGTTCATCTCGACGATCTGGCCGGCGTCCATGAAGATCACCCGGTCGGCGACCTGCCGGGCGAAGCCCATCTCGTGGGTGACGCAGAGCATGGTCATGCCTTCGTCCGCCAGCGAGACCATGGTGTCGAGCACCTCCTTGACCATTTCCGGGTCGAGCGCCGAGGTCGGCTCGTCGAACAGCATGATCTTCGGGCTCATGCAGAGCGAGCGGGCGATGGCGACGCGCTGCTGCTGGCCGCCCGAGAGCTGGCCGGGATACTTCGCCGCCTGCTCGGGGATCTTGACGCGCTTGAGATAGTGCATCGCGATCTCCTCGGCGTCCTTCTTGGGCATCTTGCGAACCCAGATCGGCGCGAGTGTCAGGTTCTCGAGGATCGTCAGATGCGGAAACAGGTTGAAGTGCTGGAAGACCATGCCGACGTCGCGGCGGATCTCGTCGATCTTCTTGAGGTCGTTGGTCAGCTCGGTGCCATCGACGATGATCTGGCCCTTCTGATGCTCCTCCAGCCGGTTGATGCAGCGGATCATCGTCGACTTGCCCGAGCCCGACGGGCCGCAGATGACCAGCTTCTCGCCGCGCGACACCTTCAGGTTGATGTCGCGCAACACGTGAAACTCGCCGTACCACTTGTTGACGCCGATCATCTCGACGGCAGTCGCGGTGTTCAGCGCGGTCTGCTTAAGCGCGGTCGGGCGCGAGCTGGTGGTTTGTGCCATGGACATTGTTTTTATCCCCTCAACGCTTCTGGCCGGCGGCAAGTCGCTTCTCGACCGCGATCGAGTAGCGCGACATACCCCAGCAACACAGGAAATAGAAAATCGCGGCGAATGCATAGCCCGTCGAGCGGGTGGTCGGCGTCGCCCAGGTCGGATCGACCAGCGTCGCCTCGATGGTACGCAGGAAGTCGAAGATGCCGACGATGGTGACCAGCGTCGTATCCTTGAACAGCCCGATGAAGGTGTTGACGATGCCCGGGATCACGATCCGCAGCGCCTGCGGCAAGATGATCAGGCGCATCATGCTCCAATAGCCGAGGCCGAGCGACATCGCGCCCTCGTACTGGCCTTTGGGCATGGCCTGCAGGCCGCCGCGCACCACCTCCGCCATGTAGGCGGCGGCGAAGAGCGCGACGCCGACCAGCGGCCGCAGCAGCCGGTCCGGCGAGTACTCCTGCGGCACGAACAGAGGCAGCATGGTGTTGGCCATGAACAGCACGGTGATCAGCGGCACGCCGCGGACGAACTCGATGAAGATCACCGAGAGCAGTTGGATGATCGGCAGCTTCGAGCGCCGGCCGAGGGCCAGGACCACGCCGAGCGGCAGCGAGAAGACGATGCCGACCGCCGCAATCAGGAAGGTCACGGTCATGCCGCCCCAGAGGCCGGTATCGACCCTGGGCAGACCGGGACTACCCGCCAGCAGACTGAGGAAGCCGAAGATCACGAGCGCGAACAGGACGAGCTGCTTGGGCCCAAAGAAACGCTTCCAGACCGGCAGCTGCTGTACGACCGCCAGCGCCGCCTCGCCGATATAGAAGCCGACGATCTGCGGCACGAAGGAGAGCACGACATATAGCGCGGCGAGCGCCAGCGTCAGCGTCAGGCAGAATCCGAGGAAGCGCTCGGCACCGGGGCCACCGAGCAGCAGCACATAAGCCGAGATCGGCAGCAGCACGAAGAAGAAGAAGATGCCGAGCTTCTTCTTCGGTGCGCTGGTCCAGAGCAGCCAGGCCACGCCGAGCGCGAACATCACGAAGACGATGTTGACCCGCCAGCGCTGGTTGATCGGATAGGAGCCGTAGATGAAGTACTGGAAGCGGTCGGCGATATAGGCCCAGCAGGCGCCGACCGGCCGGCCGACCTTTTCGGCAAGGCAGGCGTCGCGATTGGCGCCGGACCAGACGGCATCGAGGAAGTAGAACCTGATCAGCCCCGGCACCGTGTCGATGACGAGATAGAGACAGAGCAGCGTCAGCGCGATGTTGAGCGGGCTCGAGAGCAGGTGCTGCCGGACCCAGGCCAGCGGGCCGGCGACGGAGAGCGGCGCCGGTTGTTGCTCCAGCGTCTCTTTTCGGACGAAGGCGTAGGGGGCCAGTTCGGTGGTTGCGTCAGTCATCGGGGCGCCCTCACCGTTCCACCAGCGCCATGCGCTTGTTGTAGATGTTCATGAATAGCGATGTCACCAGCGAGATTGTCAGATAGACCGCCATGGTGATGGCGACGACCTCGACCGCCTGGCCGGTCTGGTTCAGCACCGTGCCGGTGAAGACCTGGACGAGGTCGGGATAGCCGATCGCCACGGCGAGCGAGGAGTTCTTCGTCAGGTTGAGATAGTTCGAGGTCAGCGGCGGGATGATCACCCGCATCGCCTGCGGGATGACGACGAGCTTCAGCGTCGGGCCCGGTCGCAGGCCGAGCGCATGGGACGCTTCCGTCTGCCCCTTCGAGACGGCGAGGATGCCGGCGCGGACCACCTCGGCGATGAAGCCGGCGGTGTAGGTCGTCAGGCCGATCAGCAGCGCGACGAATTCCGGGAAGATCTGGATGCCCCCGCGCAAGTTGAAGCCGGCGAGCTCCGGATAGACGAAGGTGATCGGCCGGCCGGTGATGAAATAGACCAGCGTCGGCAGGACCACGATCAGGCCGAAGCCGACCCAGCCGATCGGATATTGCCTGCCGGTCGCGGCCTGCTGCTTGCGGGCCCAGGAGCGGAAGACGAAGGTGGCGACGAGGCCGATCAGGAACGCCCAGATGATCAGGCTGCCGCCGGGGCCGAACTGCGGATCGGGAACGTAGAGACCGCGATTGTTGAGCAGGGCGCCGGCCGGCAGCTCGATCGACTGGCGCGGATTGGGCAGCGGCTTCAGCACCGCGTTGTACCAGAAGAACAGCTGCAGCAGCAGCGGCACGTTGCGGATGACCTCGACATAGACCATCGCGATCTTCGACACCACCCAGTTGCTCGACAGCCGGGCGACGCCGACGAAGAAGCCGAGGAAGGTCGAAAGCACGATGCCGATCGAGGCGACGAGCAGCGTATTCAGCAGGCCGACCCAGAAGGCGCGGCCATAGGTGCCGCTGGAGGCGTCATAGGGGATCAGCTTCTGGTTGATGTCGAAGCCCGAGGCGTTGTGCCAGAAGCCGAAACCCGAGGCGATCTTCTGTGCCCGCAGGTTCTCGATGGCGTTCGAGGCGGCGGACCAGATCAGGAACCCGACCACGGCGAGCAGCAGGAACTGATAGACATAGCCTCGGATCTTCGGGTCGTAGAACAGCGAGGCTTTGCCTGGCTTGACCTCTGCGGAAGTAGTCGACACGTCTGACGCCCTTCTCAAATGTTGGCGACCGAGGGTCCGGCAGCGACCCGAGAGGATCACCGCCGGCCGGTATTCTTATCCGGTTCGCCGGAACAAGACAGCTTCAATGGTCGGTGCGCGACCTGAGCCGCGCACCGACGGTTCTCACCGGATCGGCGGGGCGTATTGCAGCCCGCCCTTGCTCCAGAGTGCGTTCTGGCCGCGGGCGATCTTGAGCAGCGAGCCCGAGCCGACATTGCGCTCGAAAGCCTCGCCGTAATTCCCGACGTGCTTGACGATCCGATAGGCCCAGTCATTCGTCAGGCCCATAGGCTCGCCGAACTTGCCTTCGGTCCCGATGAAACGCTTGATCTCCGGGTTTTCGGATTTGAGCATTTCGTCGGCATTCGCCTTGGTGATGCCCAGCTCCTCGGCATTGATCATCGCAAAGAGCGACCATTTGACGATATCGAGCCAGACATCGTCGCCATGGCGCACGACCGGACCCAGCGGTTCCTTCGAGATGATCTCCGGCAACACCATGTGGTCGTCCGGATTCGAGAGCGTCAGGCGCTCGGCATACAGGCCCGAGGCGTCGGTGGTGAAGGCGTCGCAACGGCCGGCCTCATAAGCCTTGACCGTCTCCTGATTGGAGGCGAAGGCGACGACCTCGTACTTGATCTTGTTGCTGCGGAAATAGTCCGCGAGATTGAGTTCGGTCGTGGTGCCCTGCTGGGTGCAGATCGAGGCGCCGGCGAGCTTCAGCACGGAATCGATCCCGAGCTTCTTGCGAACCATGAAGCCTTGCCCGTCATAGTAGTTGACGCCGGCGAAGTTCAGGCCGAGCGCGGTATCGCGCGAGATCGTCCAGGTCGTGGTGCGCGACAGGAGATCGACCTCACCCGACTGCAGCGAGGTGAAGCGGTCCTTGGCCGAGAGCGGAATGAACTTGACCTTGTTCGGGTCGTTGAAGATCGCCGAGGCGACGGCACGGCAGACGTCCACGTCCATGCCGCTCCAATTGCCCTGCTGATCAGGAATGCCGAAACCGGCGAGACCGGTGCCGGAGCCGCAGAGCAGGATGCCGCGATTCTTGACCTGCGTCAGAGTAGCGGACTGGGCGAGTGCTCCGCTCGCGCATATGGCAGCGGAAACGGCGATGAGCGCCGCGCCAATGATCTGTTTCATTGTTGTTCTGTCCCCTGTTTGGCGGAACGGGTTTTCCCGCTCTCGATTAGCTAGCAAGCCATGGGCCAGTCCCTCGCCGGCCGTTTTGTCTCCCCTTTTTCTCCTGACGAAACGATTGAACGGCGACACTAGTACGAAATCGGTGGAAAGCTCACCGGATCGGCGGCGCGTATTGCAGCCCGCCCTTGGTCCAGAGCGCATTCTGCCCGCGTGACATCCTTAGTACCGAGCGGCTGCCGACGGTGCGCTCGAAGCTCTCACCGTAATTTCCGACATGCTTGACGATCCGGTAGGCCCAGTCGGCGGTCAGCCCGAGGCCTTCGCCGAACTTGCCGTCGATGCCGAGCAGGCGCCTGATCTCGGGATTGGTCGATCCCCGCATCTGGTCGACATTGGCCTTGGTCACGCCGAGCTCCTCAGCGTTGAGCATGGCGAAATGGACCCAGCGCACCAGCTTGAACCATTGCGAGTCGTTGTCGCGCGTCAGCGGGCCCAGCGGCTCCTTGGAGATGATCTCGACCAGAACCATGTGATCGTCGGGCGCGGCAAGCTTCAGGCGCTCGGAATAGAGGGACGAGGCATCCGTGGTGAAGGCATCGCACTGGCCGGCATCATAGGCCTTGAGAGTCTCGGGACCAGTGTCGAAGGCGACGATCGTGTGTCTGAGATTGTTGATCTTGAAGTAGTCGACGACGTTGAGCTCGGTCGTGGTGCCTCGCTGCACGCAGATCCTGGCGCCGGCGAGCTGCGTCACCGACATGGCGCCGAGCTTGCGGCGCACCATCAGGCCCTGGCCGTCATAGTAGTTGACGTTGGTGAAGAGCAGGCCGGGCGGGGTGTCGTTGGTGATGGTCCAGGTCGAATTGCGCACGAGCACGTCGACATCGCCGGCCAGCAGCGCCTTGAAGCGATCATTGGCCGAGAGCGGGATGAACTTCACCTTGGCCGGATCGTTGAAGATCGTCGCGGCGATGGCGCGGCAATACTCGACATCGAGGCCGCTCCAGTTGCCTTGGGCATCCGGCGCCCCAAAGCCGATCAGGCCGGTATTGGAGCCACAGTTGAGGATCCCGCGGCTCTTGATCTGAGCCAGGGTCTGCTGCGCCTGCGCACCGGCGGAGCCGAACAGCGCCGCGACGGCGAACAGTGCCGCGCTGATGATCCTGATCATGGATGTCCCCTGTCCGGCGGAACGGGTTCGTCCCGTTCTCTGTCGGTAACGTCACCGGGCCGCGCCGACCCGGACAAACCCACCATCTTCCAGCAGTTCAGAAAGAATCGGGGCGGGCACTGCAAGCGCCCGCCCCGGATAATGCCTCAGCGCACCGGCGCGGCGTATTGCAGGCCGCCCTTGGTCCACAGCGCGTTCTGGCCGCGGGCGATCTTCAGCAGCGAGCCCTGGCCGACATTCTTCTCGAAGCTTTCGCCGTAATTGCCGACGTGCTTGACGATCCGGTAGGCCCAATCGGCGGTCAGGCCGACACTCTCGCCAAACTTGCCCTCAGTGCCGAGCAGGCGCTTGATCTCGGGATTGCTCGACTTCAGCATCTCGTCGACATTGGCCTTGGTCACGCCGAGCTCCTCGGCGTTGAGCATGGCGTTGTGAACCCACTTCACAAGGCCGAACCACTGCGCGTCGTTGTTGCGGGTCGCCGGTCCGAGCGGCTCCTTCGAGATGATCTCGGGCAGGACCATGTGGTCGTCCGGCGCGGTCAGCTTCAGGCGCTCGGCATAGAGGCCCGAGGCGTCAGTGGTGAAGGCGTCGCAGCGGCCGGAATCATAGGCCTTGACCGTCTCGTCCGAGGTCGCGAAGGCGACGACTTCGTATTTCAGGTTGTTGGCGCGGAAGAAGTCGGCGAGGTTGAGCTCGGTCGTGGTGCCCTGCTGGGTGCAGACCGAGGCGCCATTGAGCTGCAGCGCCGAGTTCACGCCGAGCTTCTTGCGGATCATGAAGCCCTGGCCGTCATAGTAGTTCACGCCGGTGAACTGCAAGCCTAGCGCGGTATCGCGCGACATCGTCCAGGTCGAGTTGCGCACGAGCACGTCGACCTCGCCCGACTGCAGGGCCGTGAAGCGGTCCTTGGCCGAAAGCGGGATGAACTTCACCTTGGTCGGATCGTTGAAGATCGTCGCCGCAATGGCGCGGCAGAAATCGACGTCGAGACCAGTCCAATTGCCTTGCGCATCCGGCACGCCGAAACCGGCGAGGCCGGTGTTGGAGCCACAGTTCAGGACACCGCGGCTCTTCACCTGCGCAAGGGTCTGCGGGGCCTGCGCCTGCGCGCTCGCCGCCGCCAGCACGAGGCCGAAACCGGCGACCGCGGCTGCCATGAATTTCTTCATCTTGATCTCTCCCAATGATGGCCCGCCGGCCTCTGCCGGCCGGAACGAGCCGGTCCCCCGCATCGTCGCGACTTGCTGCCACGTTCGATGCACAAATTTTCAGCCGAAGCTCGACGCTGGCCGATTGCCAGAGCCGCGCATGAGCGTCAAGCAAGGGCAGCTGGTATATCTGCCCCTTTTCACCATCAGCATCACATGCGACTTTCCGGAGGTGGTCAAGTGCGACCACAACCCGCCCTGCTCCGATCCCGCCAGCGCTCGTCTCCCGGCCCATGAAAAAGCTGTCCAAGCCCGAATTCGCGCGTCTGCGCGAGAAAACCCGCCTCGCTCTCGCCGGCCGCGATCCGACCGACAGCTACGGATTCGTCAACCCGCCGATCGTGCGCGGCTCGACGGTGGTCTATCCGAACACCGAGGACTTCCTGGTTCGCAAGGCGCGCTACAGCTACGGCACCGCCGGCAGCCCGACGATCGATGCGCTACTGGCCGCCGCCGACACGATGGAAGGTGGCGCCGGCGTGCTCGCCTGCTCATCCGGCCTGCTCGCCTGCACCTTGCCCGCGCTCGCCTTCCTGAGGGCTGGCGACCATTTTCTCGTGACCGACAGCGTCTATCATCCGATGCGCAATTTCTGCGACCGGATGCTGCCGCGCTACGGGGTCGAAGTCACTTATTACGATCCGCTTGCCGGCGAGGGCATCGCGGAGCTGTTCAAGCCGAACACGAGGGCGGTCTGGACCGAGTCCCCGGGCTCCCAGACCCTGGAGGTCCAGGACATCCCGGCGATCGTCGCCGCGGCCCACGCCCGCGACATCATGGTGATGATGGACAACACCTGGGCGACGCCGCTGTATTTCGACGCGCACAAATTCGGCGTCGACGTCTCCGTGCAGGCCGGTACGAAGTATTATGCCGGGCATTCCGACGTCCTGATCGGCACGGTGTCAGCCCGCACGCCGGAGCTCTACGCCCAGCTCAAGCTGAGCTGGGACGCGCTCGGCGTGATCATCGCCGCCGAGGACGCCTATCTGACGCTGCGCGGCATCCGCACCATGGCCGTCCGGCTGAAGGAGCAGATGCCGGCCGGGATCGAGATGGCGAACTGGCTGGCGGCGCGTCCCGAGGTCGCCCGCGTGATCCACCCGGCCTTGCCGTCCGATCCCGGCCACGCCATCTGGAAGCGCGACTTCACCGGCGCCTGCTCGCTGTTCTCGATTGAACTGCAACCGGTTTCGATGAAGGCGGTCGCCGCCATGCTGGACGGACTCACCCTGTTCGGCATGGGCGCCTCCTGGGGCGGCTATGAGAGCCTGGTGCTGCCCTTCGACTGCAAGCGCTATCGCACCGCGACCAAGCCCGGCTTCAAGGGCCCGACGATCCGCCTGCATATCGGGCTCGAGGACCTCGAGGACCTGAAGGAGGACCTCGATGCCGGCTTTGCGCGGCTGAGGGCGGCAAGCTTAGCGCCGTCGTGATGCCTGACCGGCCGGTCGTCTTCGCCTATCTCGACGAGCCGCCCTTCTGCTGGCCGGGTACCGGCGGTGCTGCGGAAGGCTGCGATATCGAGCTGGTCACGGCCGCCTTGCAGATGCTCGGGATCACCGCGTTCGAGCAGCGGCTGACCACCTTCGCCGAGCTGCTGCCCGGACTCGCCGGCGGACGCTGGACGATCACGACGCCGCTCTTCGTTACGGCCGAGCGCCAGCGGCTCGTCGATTTCAGCCGCCCGGTCTGGGCGCTGGCAGACGGGTTGCTGGTCCGAGCGGGTGATCGCGCACAGCTGACGGGCTACCGCGCGGTCGCCGCAACCGGCTCCAGATTGGTCGTCGTCGGCGGTCAGGTCCAGGAGCAGGCCGGCCTGGCGGCCGGCATCGCTCCGGAGCGCATCCTCAGCGTCGCGACGCAGGAGGATGCCGTGGCGGCGGTGAGGGATCGCCGCGCCGACGCCTATGCCAGCGTCGCCATGGCGCATCGCGGTTACCTTGCCCGCGAACCCGATACAAGGCTGGCGATCGTACGCGTGCCTACCGACGAAAGTGCTCCAGCTCCCGGAGCCTTCGCCTTCGGTAAGCAGCACGCCGCGCTGCGCGAGCACTTCGACGCAGCGCTTACCAAGCTGATCGGCAGCGACTGGCATCGCGCCATGATGACGCGCCACGGCTTCCCGGCCGAAGAGTACTGAGGCTTGGCCTCAGCCCGGGCTGCCGCCGGGGTCCTCGCCGCGCGCCTTGGCACGCAGGACGAATTGCAGATTGCGCAGGTAGACGAACAGGCCGAAGCCCTGGCCGAGGATGAAGACCGGGTCGCGGCGATAGAGCGCGTAGACGAAGAGCAGCGAGCCGCCGCCGATCGAGAACCACCAGAAAGTCATCGGCACGACCGAGCGCTGTGCCCGCTCGCTGGCGATCCATTGCACGACGAAGCGCATGGTGAAGAGGCCCTGCGCGACCACGCCGAGCAGGACCCACCAGTCCACCTTGTTGACGAAGACGTCGTGGAAATAGTCCCCGATCATATTCTGCAGGTCGACGAGCATCAGCGCGCCTCCGTCACGATCTGCGGCACGCGCCTGCGACGCCGGATCAGCCACCAGACACCGGCAAGGTCGAGGATGCCGACCCAGAGCCTGTCGAAGAAGCCGTAATTCGAGACGCCGGTCAGGCGCTGGCGGTCGCGGACATCGTGATGCAGGACAGTAAGACCCTCGCGCACCATGAGCGCCGGCATGAAGCGATGCAGCGCATCGAAATAGGGCAGCGCCAGATAGGCGTCGCGCCGGAAGCATTTCAGGCCGCAGCCGGTGTCGCGCGTGCCGTCCTTGAGGATGGCGCCGCGGACCTTGTTGGCGATGCGCGATTGCATGCGCTTGAAACCTGTGTCCTTGCGCCCGACGCGCTGGCCCTGGACCAGGCCGGCCGAGGGGCCGGCCGCCTCGATCTGCGCCAGCATCGCGGGGATGAAAGCGGGATCGTTCTGGCCATCGCCATCGAGGGTCGCGACGATCGGCGCCTTCGCCAACCTGACCCCGCTACGCACCGCGGCGGACTGGCCGCAGGACTGGGCATGGCAGACCACCCGCAACCAGGGGCGCGTCAGGCTGAGCTGCGAAAGCGCCGCAGCGGTGCCGTCGCTCGAGCCGTCATCGATATAGATCAACTCGAAGGCGCCGATGCCGGCGCAGGCGGTCTCGATGTCGCTGACGAGCGGGGCGATATTTCCCTGCTCGTTGCGCACCGGCACGACGATGCTGAGCCGGGGCTGGCCGTCTGAAGGCACGGGTTCGGTCACGGATTGAAGTCTTTCTGCATTGCGGCGCGCAAACTGCGTCAAGCGCCGCGACGGGGCAAGCGCCGATCACTCGCGGACATAGACGCTCATTTCGAGGCGCTTGCCGCCATTGAGGTTGAAGCCTGAGATGGTGGTCAGCAGCCGCGGTGTCCGGCCGGAGGCAGCTAGGCCCTGGCGGAAACCGTCGAGGAAACGGCTTTCGACGAGAGCGACACGGCAGCCCGGCTCGCGCAGGAAAGCGGCTGCCGCGCTGCCATCGGCGCCCATGCGCAGATTGGTGCCGACCAGGAAAACGAGGCTCGGCTCGCGATAGCCGACGGTGATGACCTCGGGATTTTGGCAGCTCACGGCCTGCACCGCCTCGGCCAGCCGCGGCGAGAGCTTGAGGCCGCGCAGGCTCGGTGCGGCCAGGCCGTAGACGCCGGCGCCGAGCAGCAGGCTTGCGACCACGCCGCGCCAGAGCGCCCCCTCGAAGGCGCCCTCCCGATAGGCCATGAAGCTGCGGAAGGCGACGATGAGCGCCAGCGCCAGCACCGGCAAGGCGAGCCAGGGCAAGGTCCGGTCGAGCGTCCAGGTGCCATAGAGCAGCACGCCGACCAGCGCCGCCGGCACCGCGACGACGAGGAAAGCGGTCAGGTCGGCGCCGCGGCGGAAGCGGTTGATGCCACCATTGACCAGAGCGAGCAGGAGCAGCGCCGTGATCGCCGGATAAAGCGGCAACACATAGTGCGGCAGCTTGGTCGGCACTGCCTCGAAGACGAGCCAGGACGGCACGACCCAGGCAAGAAGGAAGAGGATCTGCGGTTCGCGGCGCTTCACCCAGGCGAAGGGAATCGCCATCGCGGCGAGCGCAGCCGAGGGCCAGTAGGTGCCGAAGAACAGCAGCAGATAAAGGCCTGGCGGACCCCAATGCTTCTCCTGCCCCTCGCCGACCTTGCCGAGCATGTCCTTGCCGACGCTCTCGGCGAAGAAGTTGCCGCCGGTCTTGATTGCGATGGCGATGAACCAGGGCAGCACCACGACGAGGCAGAGCAGCAAGCCGAGCCCCGGCCGCAGCGGCGCGAACCAGCGCAGCGAGCGCTCGCGGATGGCCAGCACGATCAGGGCCAGCCCCCAGACCATCGGCACGATCGGCCCCTTGAGCAGCAAACCGAGCGCCGTCGCCGACCAGAACACCAGCCAGTTCCAGCGGCTCGGCACGAAGGCGAGCGAACGCGTCCAGTCGAGCCAGGCGCGGGCGAGCGCACCCATGGTCGCGACGGCGCAGGCGGCGAGCAGCGCGTCGGTCTTGGCGAAACGGGCCTCGACGCCGAGCAATACGGCCGCCGCCATCAGGGCGGCGCCGAGAAGGGCCAGGCGCGCCGAGACGAAGGCGAGCAGCGCCCAATAAGTCAGGAGAACAGTTGCGATCGCGCCGAGGAGCGAGGGCAGCCGGTAGAGCCACATCGTGGTGCGCGCCTGCGGCACGCCGAGCGCCTCGCCGGCGGCGACGCTCGCCGCCTGCAGCCAGTAGATGCCGACCGGCTTCTTGTGCCTGGCCTCGTCCTGGAAGCGGATGTCGACGAAGTCGCGTGTCTCCAGCATCTGCTTGCTGGCCTGGGCGAAGCGCGGCTCGTCGCGATCGAAGGGCTGCAGACTGGCGAAGCCCGGCAGGAACGCGGCAAGCGACAAAAGGACCAGCAGCAGGCAGGCGCGCCGATGGCTCGCAGACGCGAAGCTAGCGAGCCGGTCGAGACCGGAGCCGAGCGAGATCATCGACACTCCTTGCGGCCGAAGCTGGCCCGCCCCGGTCGGGCGGGAGGCTGGTGGACAGGCAATCTGGTTGGCCGCGGCGCGTTTACGGCCTCGCACCGCTCGCGGCAAGCGCAGAGGCGCAATCCACGGTGGCGCATGCCGTATGCCCAGACCTGAAAGGTCGGCATTCGGGGGCAAGTTTGTCCCGAGCATGGCAAGACCCGCCGCGGAACCCCACATCTCGCCATGGGTTCGCTTACGCGGGGCGCACGCCGAAGGCCGAAAGGCCGACGAGCACCAGAAAGGCGGGATTACGATGAAGATGCCGATCGCCGTTCATACCGACGAGGATTATGAGCGCGCCCAGCAGCGCGTGGCCGAACTCAACGCCACGCCGGACAGCAAGGACAAGGAACGCGAGTTGGAGGCGCTGGCGGAAGCCATGCTGGCTTTCGAACTGCGCCGCGACGAAGCGCAGGAATGAAATGGCGAGCCCGACAGGATTCGAACCTGTGACCAGCAGCTTAGAAGGCTGCTGCTCTATCCAGCTGAGCTACGGGCCCTTTAAGGAAACGGCGGGCTCAAACCCGCCGGTTCAGTCGAAGCTCAATGCGTCCACTGGCCGACGCGGTTGAACTTGAAATTGTCGGCATAGGCCATGCTGCGGCGCTTGGACGCGTGCGGCTGCTCGAGGCGATAGGCGATGCCATTGCGCGTGGCGTAGGCGACGGCCTCCTCGGCCGTGTCGAACCAGAGCCGGAGCTGGCTCTTCATGTCGCCCGACGAGGTCCAGCCCATCAGCGGCTCGATCTCGCGCGGCCGCTCGGGCTCGTATTCCAGCAGCCAGCGGCCGGTCTTGGCCGTGCCCGACTGCATCGCGTTGCGCGCCGGCGAATAGATGCGTGCCGTCATGCTTCCCCTCGCCTTCCGGCAAAGCCCTCTCGAGATTGGTCGGGGCACCAGGATTCGAACCTGGGACCCTCTGCTCCCAAAGCAGATGCGCTACCGGGCTGCGCTATACCCCGCCGCCTCGCAAGTGCAATCAATCACTCGCAAATCGGTTCCACCGGCCATCTCCGAGCCGGCGGATGCGGAACGCAATATCACCAACCGCCCGCTTTGGGAACACGCAGTTCCCCAGGGATCGAAGACTGTCTCAGCCCTTCGCCTCGCGCTGCTTCAGCAGCTCGTTCAGCAGGTCCTGCTGCTCGTTGAGCCGATTGGCGAGACTCTCCTCGACAGCCGCGCCCGAGGCACCGGTCGCCTGCTCCATCAGCTCGGAAATGTTCCTGCGGACGATCGCGATTCGGTCGTCCAGCTCCGTCCGATCAGAATTCCCCGGCATTGCCAGCCTCCGTCCTGCCGCCCCATGCGTTGGCGATGATAGACACAATCGAAGGCAGCAGGCGACCGGCGCGACGCTAGCGCTTGAACAGCGCGTGCTCGACCTTGTCGCCCGGCTTGATGCCAAGCTTCTCGGCGGTGCCGGCATTGACCTCGAGCACCGAGAGCACCGGCTCGCCGGAGGGGATGGTCCGGGTCGAGAGCGGCTCGGCCCGCTCGGCGATACGGGCGACCGTGCCGTCGGCGCGGATGAAGAGCATGTCGAGCGAGATGTAGGTGTTCTGCATCCACATCGCGACGGGCTCGACCTGCTTGAAGTCGAACAGCATGCCGCGATCAGCCGGCATGAACTGACGATGCATCAGTCCGCGCGCCCGCTGCTCGGGCGTGCGCATGACCTCGACCTGGAAGACATGCCGGCCTGAGGCCGTGACGATGGTGAGCGGCTCCATGCCGGCGGCGGGCGCATTCTGAGCCCCCGCGGATTGCGGCAGGATCGCCAGGGCGCAGAAGGCCAGCGCTGCGACGCAGGCCAGACGCAAGAAACGTTCAACAGCAGACATATTCGCGCCTCGCGCCAGACAGGTCACCCGGGCACGAGCCTTGCCGCGGCCTCGTGGCGGTTCTGCGGCCAATGGCACGAAGCGGTGCCGTTTCGTCAAGCATTTCGCCAAACGTGCCGGCCCACCATCTTTCTTTCGTCATCGCCTTGCGGCAGGGTCGGCACCGACTTCCAGCCGGAAGCGGATCGCTGCGATGCTGGCGAATCCGTCTCTGGCGCCGCCAATCGGAGCTTGGCCCCGCTCATGACTTGCGGGCCTCGATGCATGCTTCAGGAGATCATCATGACGATTTCGCCCGGCCGACGCTTCGCCAGCTCTCGGCCGCTGTCCGCCACAGCCCTGTTGCTCGTTCTCCTGGCCAGCCCCGCCTATGCCGCCGATCTCCAGCTCGACAACATCAAGCTCGACCTCGGCAAGTTCGTGCTGTCGATCCCGAAGCTGGAGGTCAAGGACACTCCCCTCGACCGCGAGAGCTTCCTCGCCATTTTTCAGAGCGGCGGCGAGAGCCCCGTCAGCAAGCTCAGCAAGCTGACCGCCAGCGAGATCAATGCTCCGACCCTGACGATGGAAGTGAATGTCGGTCCGGAAAAGCAGGTCACGACCTATCGCGACGTCAAGCTCTCCGACATCCGCGAGGGCCGGATCGGGCTAGGCGTGTCGAGCGGCGGCAGCATCAAGACCGAAGGCGGCCCGAACGGCCCGATGAACGGCGAGTTCAAGCGGAACAGCTCGGAGGCGTTCGACCTCGTTCAGTCCGCACGCATCTTCAGCGAGAAGGTGGCGCCGGGCGAGACCGCCCCACTGCGCCCGATCGTCGGCCGCATGGAGATCGACGGCTATTCGCTCGACCTCGGAGAAGCCGGCAAGATGAGCGCCGGCAAGGCCACGCTGAGCGGCTTCAAGGCGCGTGTCCTCTCCGAGCCGATGGGCGAGCTGATGGCTCGCATCTCCGTGCTGAGCAGCGAATCGGAGAAGGCCTCGCGCGATCTCAACAGCAAGGAAGACCCAGCCATCAGCGAGGCGCGCGACCGCAAGCTGCTGCTCGCCATGGCCGAGGTGTTCGGAGCGGTCGACTTCGGCAGCGGCGAGATCCGCGACATCGCGATGGCGCTGAAGACGCCGCCCAAGCCGGGCGCCAAGCCCGAGGCTGTCGACATGCGCCTCGCGCGCGTCGCTTTCGGTGAGAATACGCCCGACAAGTCGGGCTACGTGATCGAGGGGCTGCAGTTCGAAGGCAGCGGCGCCAAGGGCGTGATCGGCTCGCTCGGCGCGTCCGGCTTCTCGTTCGAAAGCGTGCTGAAGGAGGTCAAGGCGCTCGGCGAGACCGCCGTCGACCTCAAGACGCTCGACTTCCGCCGCTTCATCCCGAAGCTCGGCACCGTCAAGATGGCCGGAGTGCAGATGACCGTGCCGCAGGACGGCAAGCGCGGCCGGCCGGCCGGTCCGCCGGTCCAAGTCGGCCTCGGCAGCTTCGAGCTCAAGGCCGGGGAGCAGGTCAACGGCATCCCGACCGACATGGCCCTGACGCTGGACAAGATCACGTTCCCGATCGTCGAGAGCGCCGACAACCCCGCCGCCAAGGACCTCCTGGCGATGGGCTACCGCAATATCGACCTCTCGGCGAAGCTCGCCCTGGCCTGGCAGGAGACGAGCAAGGAATTCGCGATCCGCACTCTCTCGCTCGGCAGCGCCGGCATGGCCAGGCTCGACGCCACCGGCATGCTCGGCAATATCGGCAAGGAGGTCTTCTCCGGCGACCTTGCCCTGGCGCAGGTGGCGCTGCTCGGCGCGACAGCCAAGAATGTCGAGCTCAAGCTGCAGAATCTCGGCCTCGCCGAGAAGCTGATCGAGAACGAGGCGAAGAAGTCTAAGCGCAAGGTCGAGGACGTCCGGCGCGAATACGGCATGATGGCGAGCCTCGGCCTCGCCGCCATCCTCGGCCCGTCAGACGGCGCCAAGGCGCTGGCGAACGCGATCGCCCGCTTCGTCGCCAAGCCCGGCACGCTGACGGTGAAGGCGACCTCGAAGACCCCCGCCGGCCTCGGCCTCGCCGACGTGATCACGCTGGGCGAGCCGAACGAGATCTTCGAGAAGATCGACGTGCAGGCCACCGCCGAGTGAGACGGGCGGCTTGACCACTCCCGACATCCTGAGCCCGGACGCAGACTGGCGCCCGGGCGCGCTCGCCACCTGGTGGGCCGGCCTGCCCGCCGGCCCACGCAGCTTCCTGCGGCGCTGGATCAATCCCGACAACCAGACGCGCATCCATCTGGCCAAGCTCCTGGCGCGCCGGCCCGGGCAGATCATGGTCGGCGCGTTCACCTATGGCCGGCCCAAGGTGCGCTTTCCCGAGAGCGGGGCGCGGCTATCGATCGGCCGCTACGGTTCCATCGCCGACGGCGTCGAGATCCTGCTCGGCGGCAATCACCGCACCGACTGGGCGACGACCTACCCCTTCCCTGCCCTGCCCGGCCTGTGGCCGGCTGCGCGCGGCATGGGAGGCCACGACGCGACTCGCGGCGATGTCACGATCGGCCACGACGTCTGGCTCGGCTCGCAGGCGATGATCATGTCGGGTGTGACCATCGGCCATGGCGCCGTCGTCGCGGCCCGCACCGTGGTGACGCGCGATGTGCCGCCCTATGCGATCGTCGCCGGCAACCCTGCCAAGGTCGTCAGGCTGCGCCTGCCGGAGGCGCAGATCGAGGCGCTGCTGGCGAGCCGCTGGTGGGAGCTGCCGCCGGAGCAGGTCTCTCAGCTCCTGCCGCTCTTGATGTCCGATCGTATCGACGAGCTTGCCGCAGCGCTCAGGCGGGCTTCAGCAGGCGACGCTTGAGGCCGAGTGCCGGCTTCTCGACCAGGTACCAGGACAGCGCGGCGACCAGCAGCGTCACGATCAGCGAGGGCGCGAACAGCGTCAGCGCCCCGACCGTTGGAAACAGCGCGACGAAGGCCTGCTGCACCGGCCAGCCATAGAGATAGACGCCATAGGACAGGTCGGCCGGCGGCTCGCTGCGCCAGCGGGCGAGCGGCGGCGCCAGGGCCAGCACCAGCACGCCCCAGGCGGTGACGAGATAGAGCAGCGCCTTGTAGGCCGGCGTCGCCTGGGACAGCGCCACGACGACAAGCGCGACGACGAGCCCCGGCAGCGACAGCGGCACCTTCTCGCGCCAGAGATAGATGAGGCCGCCGGTCAGGAAGATCAGCGGCAGGCGCAGCGCCGTCTCGATACCTTTCGGCCCATGCGGCGTGAGGATTTCACGCAGGACCGTCACCAGCACGAGCGCCACCCAAAGGCCGAGCACGATGCGGCGGTGCGCCAGCAGGCCGACCAGCCCGGCAGCCAGCACGCCGAGATAGCACAGGGTCTCGTATTTCAGCGTCCAGACCGTCCCCATCGGGAAGGTCAGCGGGTTGTCGGCGAAGACACCGGGCAGCGGCGCCGAGCTCTTGAAGCTGGTCAGCGTGGCATAGATGAAGCGCCAGAGCTGCGGGTCGGCGAGATAGGCGGACAAGCTCAACTTGGTCAGCGCGCTGCCCATCAGCAGCGCGACTACGAGCGTCGCCGCGATCAGCCCGGGCACGATGCGCAAGGTGCGGGCGACGACATAGTCGCGCCAGCCGCGCTGCTCATAGCTCATCGTCACCAGGAAGCCGGAGATGGCGAAGAAGCCGTTGACCGCGTGCTCGCCGAGCGTGAAGCCGGTCGAGTGCGCCAGCAATTCGTCCTCGACCTTGCCGGTGGTGACGCTGAGCGCATGCGAGACGACGACGGCGAGCGCCAGCAACAGGCGCAGCAGGCCGAAATGATTATGCGGCAGGCTCAGCCCATCGGCGGCGCTGGCGGGGCGCAGGAAACCCGTCACGCGATGACCTCCGCCTCATTCAACCCTTGCCGCGAGAGCGCGCTCCGGCCGGCGCGCGCGGCGAGCGCCCCGGCGACCGAACCGGCATGCGCATACATCTTATCCTGATTCAGGATCAGGCCGTAACCAATTGTCTTGGCGGCGTTTTCGATGGCCTTGCCTAGCCCCGGCACGGGCAGGCCCCATTTGCGGGCCATGTGATATTCCGACCAGGCGAGGTGCCAGCGCGCGGTGAAGCGACGCTGCGGCGACGGGGCGCTGGAGCGGCCACGGCCATGCCGGGCGCTGGCGCCGTCGACATGGACCAGCGCATGCCCGGCCTCGCGCAGGCGGCGGCAGAGATCGTCATCCTCGTAGAACAGGAAGATCGCCGAATCGAAGCCGCCGAGCGCCAGGAAGGCCTCACGCCGCAGCAGCAGGCAGGCACCCGACAGGAACGGCAGGCAGGCATCGCCTTCCGGCAGCACGATCCTGGCAGCGCGGTTGAGATGATCAGGCGAGAGCAGCGAGCGCGGCTGCAGGAAAACACGACCCGAGGGCTCGACGAGGCGCGGCGCGAAGGCCGCCGCATCCGGATAAGCCTCCGCCGCCGCCAGCAGGGCCGCGATCGCACCCGGCTGTATCTCGAGGTCCGGGTTCACGATCAGGATGAAGGGCGTCTTCGCGGCGCGCGCGCCGCGGTTGTTGGCGCGGCCATAGCCCTCGTTGCGCGCATTGCGCAGGAGTTGTGCGCCCTGCTTTGTGGCGATCTCGGCCGAAGCGTCGGTGCTGGCATTGTCGACGACGATGGCCTTCACCCCCTCGCCCGCCAGCGCGGCGAGACAGGAGGGCAGCACCTCACCACTGTCGAAGCTGACGACGATGGCGGTGACGTCAGCGGCGGAAAAGCTCATGGCTTGCATCTGCGCGGGATGAGCGGCGCGAGGCAAGAGCTGATCAACGCCGGGCGCCGAGGCGAAGCTCCTGCTGGAGCCGCTCGCGCTCATGCGCCTCGCAGCGGCGCGGCGCGTTGTAGGACTTCACCGCATAGCTCGCATTGGCGGCAACGAAGCGGCCGCGCTGCTCGGCCGGCAGGCGCGCGATGATGCCGCTGCGATCGACCCTCAGCCCGCAATCATAGGCGCGCGAGACCTGCGCCGCAGTGAATTCGGGCGTGCCCGGCATCGGCCCGACAGCGGTGCAGGCGGCAAGGCCGGCAGCCGCGAGCGCGACGAGGCAGGGTTTCGGAGCGATCATGGCCGGTCAGAGCGGCTCGAAGCGGCCAGCGCGGACATCGTTCATCTTGCCGCGCAGCATCGCCCGCTCCTCGGCGGTGCAAGGCTGCGGGCGGACGTCCTGATTGATGGTCTCGGCCTCGGAGACCGAGATATAGGCCGAGCGGGCAGCCGCGAGCTGCTCATCGCTCGCGCCATGCGCCTTCTCGGCTGCGAGAAAGCGATCCAGTGTGGTGCGCTGAGGCGAGCCGGCCCTGCAGGCGATGGCACGCGAGACCGTGGTCGCCAGCAGCGAGGCGCGGCCGGCAGCCGAATCGGCGTCACCGGCGACGCAGGCGCCGAGCGGCAGCGTGACGAAGCAGGCGAGCAGCAAGGCTCGCCCGGCAGGCAGGAAGGCCATGGGTCGCTCAGCCTTCCTTTTCGGGCAGGTTCACGCGCAGATGCGCCTCGCGCAGCTGCTTCGGCGTCGCCGGCGAAGGCGCACCCATCAGGAGGTCGACGGCCTGCTGGTTCATCGGGAACAGCGCGACCTCGCGCAGGTTCGTTGCCCTGGCGAGCAGCATGATGATGCGGTCGACACCGGCCGCCATGCCACCATGCGGCGGGGCGCCGTATTGGAAGGCGCGATACATGCCGCCGAAGCGCTCGATCACCGTCTCCTCGCCATAGCCAGCGATCTCGAAGGCCTTGACCATCGCCTCGGGGCGGTGGTTGCGGATGCCGCCGGAGGCGAGCTCGTAGCCGTTGCAGGCGATGTCGTACTGGAAGGCCTTGATCGCCAGCGGATCGTCTTCCGTCAGCGACTTCAGGCCGCCCTGCGGCATCGAGAACGGGTTGTGCGAGAAGTCGACCTTCTTCTCGTCCTCGTTCCACTCGAACATCGGGAAGTCGACGATCCAGGCGAAGGCGAAGGCATTCTCATCGATCAGCCCGAGCTCGGAGCCGACCTTGTTGCGGGCGCTGCCGGCGAACTTGTAGAACTTGTCGGGGTCGCCCGCCGCGAAGAAGCAGGCATCGCCAGCCTTCAGGCCCATCTGCTCGACGATCGCGGCGACGCGCTCGGGACCGATGTTATTGGCGATCGGGCCCTGGCCCTCGCCGCCTTCCTTGACCATCAGGTAGCCGAGGCCGGGCTGGCCCTCGCCCTGCGCCCAGGAGTTCATCCGGTCGCAGAAGGCGCGGGAGCCGCCGCCCGGCGCGGGGATCGCCCAGACGCGGTTCTTCTCGCCCTCGAGGATCCGCGCGAAGACCTTGAAGCCCGAGCCACGGAAATGCTCGGAGACGTCCTGCATGATCAGCGGGTTGCGCAGGTCCGGCTTGTCGGAGCCGTATTTCGCGATCGCTTCGGCATAGGGGATGCGCGGCCAGTTGCGCGCGACGCTCCTGCCTTCGGCGAACTCCTCGAAGACGCCGGCGATCACCGGCTCCATCGTGGCGAACACGTCCTCCTGCTCGACGAAGCTCATCTCGACGTCGAGCTGGTAGAACTCGCCGGGGAGCCGGTCGGCGCGCGGGTCCTCGTCGCGGAAGCAGGGCGCGATCTGGAAGTAGCGGTCGAAGCCCGCCATCATCATCAGCTGCTTATACTGCTGCGGCGCCTGCGGCAGCGCGTAGAACTTGCCGGGATGCAGGCGGCTCGGCACCAGGAAGTCGCGTGCGCCCTCGGGGCTCGACGCGGTCAGGATCGGCGTCTGGAACTCCGAGAAGCCCGACGACTTCATGCGCTGGCGGATCGAGTCGATCACCTTGGTACGCAGCATGATGTTGTTGTGCAGCTTGTCGCGGCGCAGATCGAGGAAGCGATACTTCAGGCGGGTGTCCTCGGGATATTCGAGGTCGCCGAAGACCGGCAGCGGCAATTCGGCCGACGGCCCCAGCACTTCGAGCCCGGTGGCGAAGACCTCGACCGCGCCGGTGGCGAGGTTGGCGTTCTCGGTGCCGGCGAGGCGCGGCTTGACCTTGCCGTCGATGCGGATGACCCATTCCGAGCGGGCCTTCTCGGCATCGGCGAAGGCGGGCGAATCCGGATCGACCACGACCTGGGTCAGGCCGTAATGGTCCCGCAGATCGATGAAGAGCACGCCGCCATGGTCGCGGATGCGATGGCACCAGCCGGAGAGGCGCACGGAGGCGCCGATGTCGCTCTCGCGGAGCGCGCCGCAGGTGTGGGAACGGTAGCGATGCAGGGTCACGGGTTCAGCTTTCCGGGCGTCCAGGCGGCCCAAGCGGGCGCGCAAGCGATTTGGCGCCGTAACCACACGCGCGCGGCGCGGTTGTCAAGAACGCCCGCGACATGGCGCTCGTTCATCTGCTAAGAGCCGGCCTCATGAACCTGATCTCCACGACCGAAGAGCTCGCCTCCGCCTGCTCCCGCCTCGCCGCGCACCCGTTCGTCACCGTCGACACCGAGTTCCTGCGCGAGACGACGTATTACCCGAAGCTCTGCCTGATCCAGATCGCTTCGCCTGACGAGGCCGTGATGGTCGATCCGCTGGCGGAGGGACTCGATCTCGCCCCGTTCATGGCTCTGATGACCGACCAGAACGTGGTCAAGGTTTTCCATGCCGCACGGCAGGACCTCGAGATCGTCTGGATGCTCGGCCGCGTGCTGCCGACGCCGCTGTTCGACACGCAGGTGGCGGCCATGGTCTGCGGCTATGGCGACTCGGTCGGCTACGAGCAGCTCGTCAACGACCTCGCCAAGGCACGTATCGACAAGTCCTCGCGCTTCACCGACTGGTCGCGCCGCCCGCTCAGCGAGGCACAGCTGGTCTATGCCGAATCGGACGTCACGCATCTGCGCGACATCTATCTGGCGCTGCAGGCCGATCTCGCCGCGAGCGGCCGCGAGAGCTGGGTCGCCGAGGAAATGGCGGTTCTGAATTCGCCCGGCACCTACGAGGTCAAGCCTGAGAACGCCTGGCAGCGGCTCAAGGGGCGCCTGCGCAAGCCGAAGGAACTAGCGGTGCTGATGGAGCTCGCCGCCTGGCGCGAGCGCGAAGCGCAGCATCGCGACGTGCCGCGCCAGCGCGTGCTCAAGGACGATGCGCTGATGGATATCGTCCAGCGCGCGCCGCGCTCGGCCGACGCGCTGGGCGAACTGCGCTCGGTGCCGAACGGCTTCGAGCGCTCGCGCGCCGGCGGCGAGGTGCTGGCCGCCGTCGAACGGGCCCTGGCGCTCGACCCGCGCAGCCTGCCCCGGCTGGAGCGCGAGCGCGGCCGGCCAAGCAACGGCGCCGTGCTCGACCTGCTCAAGGTACTGCTCAAGGCGACCGCCGACGCCGAACGCGTCGCGCCGAAGATCATCGCCTCCAGCGACGATCTCGAGGAGATCGCCAGCAGTGACGAGGCCGACGTCCCGGCTCTGCATGGCTGGCGCCGCGAGATCTTCGGCGAGAAGGCGCTGGCGCTGAAGAACGGCTCGCTGTCGCTGAAGATCGTCCGCGGGCGGGTGACGGTCGGGTAGACGTCGCCATCGGGAAAGCCTGTCCTCGGCTGTCCCCTGAACGGGACTTGTCCGCTGCGTCCGAACTGGGGTCTGCTGCCATCGTGTAAGCGCTGGCGTATGGTTCGCAGATTCCCGGGGGCTACGTGTTCATCCTGTTCCATCAATTGCCGCTGGCGGCGATGTTCCTTGCCATCCTGGCGCTCAGCCTCGCGGCCTGCTGGATTCTGATCGGCATCGTGCGCTTCGCCATTCCCCGCCTCGGCTATCGGCTCGATGAGCTGCTGCCGATCCGCGATTCGATCATCAACGCTTGTGGAGCGTTGTTCGCTCTGATCGTCGCCTTCTCGGCTGCCGGCATCTGGAACGACGCCGTCGCGGCCCGGACCGCGGTACAGCGCGAAGCCGATGCGGTGGAGACGGCGCTCGCTCTTGCGGTGGTGCTGCCGGAAGAGACACGCTCCGAGCTGATCCGGGAACTGCAGGGCTATCTGCGCGAGGTGATCGCGGTGGATTGGCCGGCGATGGCCAGAAGCAAGTCACCCAATGATACGGCCTTCGACCCGTCGGAGAAACACCTGCTCGGCGCGATCGAGCTGGTCTCGCGACTGAACACCGCTGCAGCCTACTCGCCCCTGCTCAACCAGCTGCTGGAAATCCGCCACGCCCGGCTCGCACGGCTTACCGCCTCGGTCGCCGGCGTCACCTGGGCGCAATGGTGCGCGATGTGGCTGATCTCGACGACGACCCTGCTCTCGATCATCATCTGCAACAGCCACGCCTTCCGAATGCAGATCGTAGCTGCCCATCTCTACGTGCTGGTCGTCTCGGCCGCCTATTTCGTCATCCTGGCGCATGACCGGCCCTTCGTCGGCCGAATCTCGATCCAGCCGACGGCGTTCCAGAGCCTCGTGACCCGCTGAAGCGGGCCGGGCCATTCAGCGGATGTCGATCTCGCGCCCGAGCAGCTTGGCGAGCTGCTTCAGCCGCCCCGTGACTCGCTCGCTCGCCAGCGACTTGAGATCGTCGGACAGGCGCAGGACGAGGCGGCTGTCGATGCAGGTCAGCGGCGCCCGCGGCAGGATGCCGGGCATGCCGGCCGTGATCAGATAGGCGACCCTGAAGGCCGCCGCGAGGATATGGATGCGTTCGAGCAGGCGTGTGGTCAGTAGCCGCCGCAGCCCCTCGACCGCCGGCGCAGAGGCCTTCAGGCCGGCATAGCGATAGAACGCCGTCAGCGCGAGGAAGGCACGGCCACCATGCTCGACGCCGCTGAACGAGGCATGGGCGATGACGTTGAGCGTCTGCTCGCCGCGATAGTCGGGATGGGCACGCCAGCCGATGTCGGAGAGCAGGCAGGCGGCGAGCTGCAGCCGCTGCAGCGCCGGGTCGTCATGCGGATAGGCGCTGGCGACGAGCTTGTCGGTCCAGGCGATCAGGTCGGCGGCGTGGCGCGGGTCGCGGGCGCGCAGCTGGTTGTAGTCCTCGGCGCCGCGCAGCAGCGCGTCGGCCGAGCGTTCGCCCTCGTCGAGCTGCTCGTGCAGCAGGCCTTCGCGCACGCCATTGGCGGAGATCACGACATTGCGCGGTCGGCCGCGCTTGATGATCTGGTCGAGCACCAGCGCGCCATAGGCGAGCAGCGGACGCCGTGCCGAGGAGACCGCCTCGATCGCCTCCAGCATCGAGGCGTCGGCGCGTTCGACCAGGCGGACGAAATCGCTCGCCTCGCGGGCCGGCACGACATAGCCGTGCATGACGTTGAGCGGGTAGCCGGACTGGCGCTGATGCAGGGTCGCAAGCGCACGCCAGGTCCCGCCGACGGCATAAAAATCGCGGCCGCGCATGGCGCCGAGCTGCGGGTGATGGTCGAGGTCGTCGCGGACGATCTTCTCGGCCGCCTTCATCGAGTTCTTCGAGCGGTCGATCAGGGCAAGGCCTCCGAGCGGCAGGCTGATCCCCTCTCCGACCTTGTCGCCGTCGACCGAGATCAGCTCGAGCGAGCCGCCGCCGAGATCGCCGACGACGCCGTGCGGCTGGTCGAAGCCCGAGATCACGCCGAGCGCCGAGAGATAGGCCTCGCGGTCGCCGGAGATCAGCTCGATCGGCTGGCCGACCGCCGCTTCGGCGCGCGCGATGAAATCCGGGCCGTTCGAGGCATAGCGGGCCGCCGCCGTGGCGATGACCCTGAGCTGCCCGACATGCATCGCCTCGCAGAGGATGCGGAAGCGCACCAGCGCCGAGAGTGCCTTGTCGATGGCGTCCTGCGCGAGCATGCCGGTCGTGGCGACCTGCCGGCCGAGGCCGGCCATCTCCTTCTCATTGAAGACCTGCGCGGGCGCCCGCGACAGGTTCTCATAGACGACGAGACGGACCGAGTTCGAGCCGATGTCGATGATCGCGACGGTTTCGTCGACGCTCAGCCGGCCCGAAGCCTGTTCAGGCCTTCTTGCCGGTGCGGCGGGAGAGGCTGCGCGGGCTTGAGCTCGAAAGAGATTTTCCACGACCAGACAGGCTCGGATTCGTCATGAAGTACTTATGGGCGTTGAACGACTCTTCGGCCGATGGCGGGACAATGCGTCGCGAGCCGCCATCGGGCAAGATGGTCCAGCTCTGTTCGTTGTCGAGAAAGTTCGCCAGCATGATCTGCTCGAGCAGCTGCTGGTGGACCGTGGCGTTCTGGATCGGCGTCAGCGCCTCGACACGGCGGTCGAGATTGCGCGGCATCAGATCGGCCGAGGAGATGTACGCCTTGGCCTTGGCCGAGGGCAGCCCATGGCCGGCGCCGAAGGCGTAGACGCGGGTGTGCTCCAGGAAGCGCCCAACGATCGACTTAACCCGGATATTGTCGGAAAGGCCCGGCACGCCCGGCCTGAGGCAGCAGATGCCGCGCACGACGAAATCGATCTGCACGCCGGCCTGGCTGGCGTCGTAGAGCGCGTCGATGATCTCGGGATCGACCAGCGAATTGCACTTGCCCCAGATCGCGCCGATGCGACCCGCCTTCACATGGGCGACCTCCTCGGCGATGTCGGCGAGCAGGCGCTTCTTCAGGTTGACCGGCGAGACGGCCATGCGCTCGAGCTCGGCCGGCTCGGCATAGCCGGTGATGAAGTTGAAGATGCGGGCAACGTCCTGCGCCATCACCGGGTCGGCGGTGAAGAAGGAGACGTCGGTGTAGATGCGCGCCGTGATCGGGTGGTAGTTGCCGGTCGCGATGTGGCAGTAGGTCACGAACTGCCCGGCTTCGCGGCGAACCACCATCGAGAGCTTGGCGTGGGTCTTGAGTTCGATGAAGCCGTAGACGACCTGGACGCCGGCACGCTCCAGATCCTTGGCCCAGCGGATGTTGGCCTCTTCGTCGAAGCGGGCCTTGAGCTCGACCAGCGCGGTCACCGACTTGCCGGCCTCGGCCGCCTCCGCCAGTGCCTGGACGATCGGCGAGTTCGAGGAGGTGCGGTAGAGCGTCTGCTTGATCGCGACCACGTTGGGGTCGCGCGCCGCCTGCTGCAGGAACTGCACGACGACGTCGAAGCTCTCATACGGATGGTGGACGATCAGGTCCTTCTGGCGGATCGCCGCGAAGCAGTCGCCGCCATGCTCGCGGATGCGCTCGGGAAAGCGGGCATTGTAGGGCTTGAACTTCAGGTCCGGCCGGTCGGCGCCGACGAGCTGGGAGAGTTCGTTCAGGGCGATCATGCCGTCGACGACCACGACCTCGTCAGGATCGACCTTGAGCTCGCGGATGATCATGTCGCGCAGATGCGCCGGCATGTCGGCATGAAGCTCCAGCCGGATCACGACGCCGCGGCGGCGCTGCTTCAGCATGGTCTCGAAGACGCGGACCAGGTCCTCCGCCTCCTCCTCGATGTCGAGATCGGAGTCGCGGATGATGCGGAATGAGCCGGTGCCCTTGACCTCGTAGCCGGGGAAGAGCTTGCCGATGAACAGCGCGACCAGATCCTCCAGCATGATGAAGCGCTGGACGCCCTCGCGGGCGAGGTCGGGTAGTTCGATGAAGCGGTCCATCTTCACCGGCACGCGGATCAGCGCGTCGAGCGCGCGCCCGTCGCTGACCCGCTCCAGCGCCAGCGCGATGGTGAAGCCGAGATTGGGGATGAACGGGAAGGGATGGGCCGGGTCGATCGCCAGCGGCGTCAGCACCGGGAAGACATAGTGCAGGAAGCGGTCTTCCAGCCAGATGCGGTCCTGCGCGCCGATATCGGCCGGTCGCAGCAGCATGATGCGGTTCGCCTCAAGGTCCTGCTTGAGCTCGGTCCAGCGGATCTGCTGGTCACGGGTCAGAGCCGCGACGCCCTCGCCCAGGGCGGCGAGCTGCTCGGCCGGACTCAGGCCGTCCTGGCTCGGCGTCACCACGCCGGCCTTGAGCTGCTCGCGCAGGCCCGAGACGCGAACCATGAAGAATTCGTCGAGATTGTTCGCCGAGATCGAGAGGAAACGCAGCTGCTCGAGCAGCGGATGGTTGCGGTTGGAGGCTTCCTCCATCACACGCCGGTTGAATTGCAGCCAGGACAGCTCCCGGTTCATGAAGCGCTTCGGAGACTGCCGCAGTTCCTCGTCGAGATGAAAAATTGTATCGGTCGCAACCGGGGTCGACGCCTTCGGGGCCGGCGCTTCCGCCACATCCTGGGTCATTCGCTTTGCTCTCGCTGTCGACGCCGCTTGTGCCACTGCCGATCCTGTAGCTGTGCTCTGTGTCGTTTTGCTTGCAGCCGCAGAGACTGCCTACGCCTTGAAGCCACCGTAGCGTGACGCTTCGATGACAGGCGAGGCCAAACGTCACATTTCATCAACGCACACGGCGCTTGCGCCCGCCCCGCCCCTGCTGTTTGGTCGACATGCGAATCCCGCATGCCTTCGAACGTCAGTCCAGAGAACGAACTTGTCAGAGCAGCAGCACGCCGACGATCACGGCGACATCGTCTACCCCTCGGCCATTCCCTTCGTGCTGGCGCATCTGGCCTGCTTTGGCGCGCTCTGGAGCGGGGTCAGCGCGACCTCGCTCTGGCTCGCCTTCGGCCTGTACTGGCTGCGCATGTTCGCGGTGACCGGCGGCTATCACCGCTATTTCTCGCACCGGACCTACAAGACCAGCCGGGTCGGCCAGTTCGTGCTCGCCCTGCTCGCCCAGTCGACGGCGCAGAAGAGCGTGATCTGGTGGGCCTCGAAGCACCGGCATCATCACCGCTTTTCCGACACCGAGCACGATGTGCACTCGCCCGTGCTGACCTCGTTCTTCTACTCACATGTCGGCTGGATCTTCAGCAACGGCCATGACCGCTGCGACACCTCGACCGTCACTGACCTGACGCGTTTCCCGGAGCTCAACTTCCTGCACCGGTTCGAACTGCTGCCGGCAGCGGCGCTGGCCCTGATCTGCTTCGCCATCGACGGCTGGAGCGGCCTGTTCGTCGGCTTCTTCTGGTCGACGGTCGCGGTCTACCACGGCACCTTCTGCATCAACTCGCTGGCGCATGTGCATGGCGACAAGGACTATGTCACGGGCGACGAGAGCCGGAACAACTGGTGGCTGGCGATCATCACCATGGGCGAAGGCTGGCACAACAACCACCACGCCTATCAGTACAGCGTCCGCCAGGGTTTTCGCTGGTGGCAGTGGGACCCGACCTATTACCTCATCCTCGGCCTGTCGAAGCTGCGCCTGGTCTGGGACCTGAGGGCGCCGCCGCAGGCGGTGGTCGAGCGCTCGCAGGCATTGCCGCCGCGGGTGATCGAGCGTTCGGCCGAGCGGCTCGCCGCCTCTGTGCCGGTAGAGCGCATCGTCCAGGCCTTCCGCGACGCCTATGCCAGCGCACCCGGCCTGCCGGAATTGCACCTGCCCGAGCTGCATCTGCCGACGCTGACGCTGCCCGAGTTCCGTGAGGCCCTGACCGCGATGCAGGCCCGTGCCGGCGAGCGCCTGCAGGCCGTTCAGGCGCAGGCGCAGGACGCGATCGCGCAATGGCACATGCCGAGCCTGCCGAGCCGCGAGGAACTGACCGAGAAGGCCGCGGCAATGTTCGTCAAGACGCCCTCGCTCGATGCGATCGCAGCGCGGGCACATGACCTCCTGATCGAGACGGTCCATGCCCGCCTGACTGGAGCGGCGGCGAAGGCCTGAAGCCTCACTCCTCCGGAAAGAGCGAGGCGACCACCTCGGTGGCCATGGCGCGGGTGACGCGCCGGCCGCGCTCGAGCGAGAGCTTGTCGAGCGCGTCGACGAGATCGCGCGCCGCGGCGAAGGAGCGTTCCATCCTGAGCGCCAGCGCCTCGATCGTGCCGGTGTCGACGATCAGCTGCCGGTCGACGAAGAGCTTGACCAGCAGGGCGCGCAGCAGCGCATCATCCGGGTGCGCGATCTCGGCCTGCGGCGCCAGTCGCAGGCGCGAGAGCAGATCCGGCACCTTCAGGCCCCATTGCCCCGGCTCTGTCCGCGCCGTCAGCAGGATGGAGGCGCCGCGCGCCTTGGTGGCGTTGAGCAGATGGAACAGCGCCGGCTCGTCAAGCGGGGCGCGGTCGCAATCCTCGATCACCAGCGCGCCGCCCGAGGCCAGATGCGGCACCTTGCTCTCGTCGAGCTCTTCCGCGGACAGTGTCCAGGCATGGGCACGCGCCGCCCAGATCGCGGCGAGATGGGTCTTGCCCGCCCCTTCCGGCCCGACCAGGCGCAGCCATGAGGCCGGCCAGCCCGGCCAGCTCTCGATCAAACCATAGGCCTGCTCGTTCGAGGGGCCGACGAGGAAATCCTCGACGCCGTGGCGGCTGTCGACCGGCAGATCGAAGGCGAGCTGGCGCGGTTTCACCGGCGGCTCACGGTTCGGCATGGGGCGCAGGCACCTGGCCAGTGCGGCCACGGTAATAAGGGCTGGCGAGGTATTGCCGCAGCACGAAGCGGGCGAGCACGCCGATGACGGCTGCCAGCGGCACGGCCAGCAGCAGGCCGACGAAGCCGAAGAGCGAGCCGAAGGCGAGCAGCGCGAACATCAGCCAGACCGGATGCACGCCGATCGAGTCGCCGACGAGCTTGGGCTGCAGGATGTTGCCCTCGATGAACTGGCCGATGGCGAAGACGGCGAGCGTCAGGAGAGGCATCGTCCAGTCCGGCCAGAACTGCACGGTGGCGACGCCGACCGAGAGTACGAGCCCGGTCAGCGAGCCGACATAGGGGATGAAGGAGAGGAAGCCGCTGATGATGCCGATCAGCGCACCGAAATTGACGCCGACCAGCGACAGGCCGATCGCATAGAACGTCCCAAGCAGCAGGCAGACCAGCGCCTGGCCACGCAGGAAGCCGGCGATGGCGACGTCCATTTCATGGAGGAGACCGCGGATCGTGTCGCGATGGTCGAGCGGCAGCCAGCTGTCGACGGTCGCGACCATGCGGTCCCAGTCGGCGAGCAGGTAAAAGGCGATGACGGGGGTCAGCACCAGGAGCGAGAACACGCCGATGATCGCCGTGCCACCCGACCAGAGCGAGCCCAGGAGCTTGCCGACCCAGCTCGTCGCTTCGCCGACGAGGTTGCCGAGCGAACTCTGCGCATCCTGCGCGAGCTTGGCGCCGCCGAAGCGCTCTATCAGCGGCGCACCGCGCTCCATGATCAACGCCTGGAGCTTGGCAGCGTCGCCCGGCAGGCGCGCCACCAGCCCGGCGAGCTGCTGGCTGAGCAGCGGCGCCAGGAGCACCGTTCCGACGACGAAGACGAGCAGGAACAGGCAGAGGATGGCGATCGTCGCGGTCAGCCGGCTGAGGCCCCAGCGCTCCAGCCGGTCGGCCAGCGGATCGAGCAGATAGGCCAGCGCCAGCGCCGCGATGAAGGGCAGCAGCACGTCCCGGAACAGCAGCAACGCGAGCACGAGGACAGCGAGGGCAAGCAGCCAGAAGAGCAGTTGACGCTGAAGACTCATGCACTCGCCTCTACGGAACCTCTCGGCTCCTGATTATGGTGATCCGCCCGGGATCATCCAAGCTGCCGGCTCAGCCCGCCATGTGCCGCAGCCAGAGCGCGAGGTAGGCGCCCATGGAGGCAAGCGTCAAGGCCGCGACGATGATCTGCGCCGCCGGCATGATCGCGCCGGCGTCGATCTCGAAGGATTTCGAGCCGAGCACCAGCGCCGCGAAGACCAGCTGCGCGGCGGTGTTGAGCTTGCTCACGACGATCGGCGCGATCGTGACCGGCTTCTCCATCACCCAGGACAGGATCACCGCCGTGACGATCATCAGGTCGCGCGAGACGACGACGATCACCAGCCAGACCGGAATGATGCCGACGATAGCGAGGGTGATGTAGATCGAGACGATCAGCGCCTTGTCGGCGAGGGGGTCGAGATAGGCGCCGAGCTCACTCTTCATGTCGAAGCGCTTGGCGATGAAGCCGTCGATCGCATCGGAGACACCGGCCGCGACGAAGAGGAAAAAGGCCTCGTCCCAGCGGGCATTGACGATCATGACGATCACCAGCGGCACCAGGATCAGCCGGGCGATGGTGATCAGGTTCGGAAGCGTCATCGCGGGAGACCTGCCGGCTGAATCACACCTCAGGGTAGAACATGGGCGGGAGAAGTGCGAAACGCTTTCGCGGAAGGGCTTGCCCCCCGCCCTGCCCTTGCCTATTCGCTCGCGAAGCAAGAGCCGGATCCGATCAGGTCGAACCGACCTGATCGGTGAATCCGTCTCTCACTTTGGTTTAGAGACCGTTTGACCGATAGCTTGCGAAGCAAGCCGATCGGAACGGGCTTTAGGAGCGAGTACCGATGACGAAACCGGGCGCCAATGGGCTGACCTATGCGCAGGCGGGCGTCGACATCGATGCCGGCAACGCCATGGTCGACGCGATCAAGCCGCTGGTACGCTCGACGCGCCGGCCCGGCGCCGACGCGGAGATCGGCGGCTTTGGCGGCCTGTTCGACCTGAAGGCCGCCGGCTTCAGCGACCCGATCCTGGTCGCGGCCAATGACGGCGTCGGCACCAAGGTCAAGATCGCGATCGAGAGTGGCCGGCATTCGACCATCGGCATCGACCTCGTCGCCATGTGCGTCAACGATCTCGTCGTCCAGGGCGCCGAGCCGCTGCTCTTCCTCGACTACTACGCCACCGGCAAGCTCGACCCTAAGGCCGGCGTCGAGATCGTCCGCGGCATCGCCGAAGGCTGCCGCCAAGCCGGCTGCGCCCTGATCGGCGGCGAAACCGCCGAGATGCCCGGCATGTATGCCGGCAGCGACTACGACCTCGCCGGCTTCGCGGTGGGCGCGGCCGAGCGCGGCACCCTGCTGCCGCGCGCTGATGTCGTCGCCGGCGACGTCGTGCTCGGCCTGCCCTCCTCCGGTGTGCATTCGAACGGCTATTCGCTGGTCCGCCGCATCGTCGCTCTCTCCGGCCTCGCCTGGGACGCTCCTGCCCCGTTCGCTTCGGACAAGACGCTCGCCGAGGCGCTGCTGGAGCCGACCCGGATCTATGTGAAGAGCCTGCTGCAGGCGCTGAAGGCGGCCCCCGGGATCAAGGCGCTCGCCCACATCACCGGCGGCGGCTTCCCCGACAATATTCCGCGCGTCCTGCCGGACGATCTCGGCGTCGCAATCGACTTGCCTGCGATCGCCGTGCCGCCGGTGTTCGGCTGGCTCGCCCAGGTCGGCGGCGTCGCCGAGCGCGAGATGCTGCGCACCTTCAACTGCGGCATCGGCATGATCGTGGTCGCCGAGGCGGCGCAGGCCGATGCCGTCATGGCGGCGCTGGCCGAGGCCGGCGAAAAGCCGGTGCGGCTCGGAGAGGTCACCGCGCGCGGCGCCGAGGAAGCCGTCAGCTATCGCGGGAAGCTCGCCCTGTGAGCACGGCGAAGCGGGTGCGAACCGCCATCCTGATCTCCGGGCGCGGCTCGAACATGGTCGCGCTGATCGACGCGGCCAAGGCCGCCGATTTCCCGGCTGAGATCGTGCTGGTCGCCGCCAACCTGCCGGATGCCGGCGGGCTGGAGCGGGCCGCCTCGGTCGGCATTGCCACGACGAGCGTCGACCACCGCCCCTTCGGCAAGGATCGCGAGGCCTTCGAGCGGGCGCTCGACGCCGAGCTGCAGGCTCACGGGATCGTGCTCGTCGTGCTGGCGGGCTTCATGCGGGTGCTGACGCCCTGGTTCGTGACGCGCTGGCAGGGCCGCCTGATCAATATCCACCCGTCGCTGCTGCCCGATTTCCGCGGCACGCACACCCATGCCCGCGCGCTCGAAGCGGGCGTCGCCGAGCATGGCTGCACGGTGCATTTCGTCGTGCCCGAGCTCGATGCCGGCCCGACCATCCTGCAGGCGAAGGTTCCTGTCCTGCCCGGCGACGACGAGGCGAGCCTTTCGGCCCGCGTGCTCGAGCAGGAGCACAGGATCTATCCAGAGGCGCTGGCGCTGGTGGCGTCCGGGGCGGCAAGGCTGGAAGAGGGAGTGGCGGTCGGCGGCTGAATCAAGCTGCCTACTGCACCGTCACCGCCTCTCCCTGCAGCGCTTGGTGCTCCATTGCCCGGCGGGCGGCGGCCTCCTGCTCTTCTTTCTGCCAACGCCGGAACAGGTCGGCGCGGCGGGCCGGGTAGCGCTCCTCGCGGGCGGTGAGCTCGGCGATGCGGTCCGTGCGGAAATGGCGGAAGGCCTGCCTGAGCTCGCACCAGGCGATGACGACGCGGACCCGGTCGAAGAAGGTCATGCCGATCGGCCAGATCATCCGCCGCGATTCGGCGCCGGCCTCGTCGCGATAGGCGATGTCGAGCTTGCGGCCATTGCGGATCGCGGCGCGGATCGCAGCCGCGTCGACCTGGTCGACGACCGCCGAATCCTTGCAATAGGCCGGCGCGAACAGGGCGCCGTCGAGCAGGATGGGCCTGAGATGCGGCGGCAGTACCGCCGCGACCTTGGCGACGACGTCCTCGGCGGCGCGTGCCAAGGTCGGGTCGGCACGCTCCGACAGCCAGCGCATGCCGACCAGCACCGCCTCGATCTCGTCGGGCGAGAACATCAAGGGCGGCAGGTCGAAGCCGGCGTCGAGGACGTAGCCGATGCCGGCCTCGCCGCGCACCGGCACGCCCTGGCGCAGCAAGGCGGCGATGTCGCGATAGACGGTACGGACGGAGACATCGAGCTCGGAGGCGAGCGTCTCGGCGGTGACGGGGCGACGCCGACGGCGCAACCCCTGAATCAGATCGAGCAAACGTTCAGCACGCTGCATGGCGTAGTTCCGCTGATAGGAAGATGGCGTAAGCTCATCCTGCTCTACTCGCCCTGACATCAATTGTCAGGAGCGTGGCAGCAGCGCATGCTGCATACCGAACACGGGGGACGTTGAGATATGCTGGAGCTTCATGTGTTCGGACCCGGCTTCGGCCAGCCCGACCCAAGCCCGTTCTGCATGAAGGGCATCATCCTGATGGAGATGTCAGGCCTGCCCTACACGCGTGTCCGCGGCAATCTGCAGAAGGCGCCGAAGGGCAAGTTCCCAATGCTGCGCGACGGCGACAAGATCGTACCGGACACGACGTTCATCCGCATGCATCTGGAACAGGCGCACGGGATCGACTTCGACAAGGGCCTCTCAGCCGAGCAGCGCGGCACCGCCTGGGCCGTCGAGAAGATGCTCGAAGACCACATGTACTGGCTGGTCGTGCATGAGCGCTGGGCCAACCCCGCCAATTTCGACCGCGGGCCGCGAAAATTCTTCGACGCCGTGCCGGCGCCGCTCCGGCCGCTGGTGGTCGCAATGATCAAGCGCAAGGTCCAGCGCAATCTGCATGGCCATGGCATCGGCCGGCACAGCGATGCCGAACGGCTCGTGCTGGCACGGCGGGCGCTCGATGCGCTCGCCGGCATCCTCGGCGGGAATCCCTATCTCACCGGGCCCGACCCGAGCGGCGCCGACGCGGCCCTCGGCGCCTTCATGATCGCCGGACTCTGCGAGATCTTCGATTCGCCGATCCGGGGCGCGCTACAGGAGCACGCCAATCTCGTCGCCTATGCCGGCCGGATGCGCGAGCGCTATTTCAGGAACGAGATGGCGAAGGCGGCGTAAGCCGCCTTTGCATCACGGCCGCTTCAGCTTGCAGCGGTCGATGAAGTCATAGCCCTTCTCGCGGGCCGTATCGTTGAAGTAGCCGGTGTCGCGGAAGGCCTGGAGCTCGTCCTTGGTCATCGCGTTGACCGTGCCCTTGGCGTAGCAGCTGCACGGGGTGTGCACCGCCTCGCGGGTCGTGTTCATCAGCTGCGACTGGGTGACCAGGCAGGCATCGAAGGCGCGCAGCTGGATCATGTAGGGCGTCAGGTTCTTCGCCGTCGGATCAGGCGGCGGCAGGGAGCTCGTGCTGCCGGCGGCCAGCGCCGCGCCTGCGGAAACCAGCAAAGACATTCCCGCGGCCCAGAGGACCGCACCAACTCGCCGCTTCGTCATTGTTCGCATTGCCCGTTTCCGCGGCGAGGCCCGGGGACTCCCGAATCCCCCTGATCAGGCCATGCTGCCGCCGGGCGCGGATCGTCCACAGCGCCGGCGAAAAAGCAATGACGCAAAGGTCACACCGCCTTGCGAATCCAGACCTTATTGTCGTGGAAGGCAGCACCGCCATAAGGCGCCGGCGAATCTGCACCGGTGATGGTGTTGATGCCGCGCCCGCCGCGATGGGCGCCGTTCGGCCAGATCGATTCAGCGATGACGACGCCGCGCACCAGCCCGTCGAAGATCACCGCATCGAGCTCGACCGTGCCGCGCCGGTTGCCGACCGTGACATGGTCGCCCGCGGCGATGCCGAGCGCCGCCGCGTCGAGCGGATGCAGCATCAGCGTCGGCGCGCCCTCCTTCTTCTGCGAGGTCGGCGTCTCGGTGAAGCTGGAGTTCAGGAAATTGCGCGCCGGGCTGGTGGCGAGCCGGAACGGATGCTCGTCATCGGCCGCTTCGATCACACCCCAATGGTCGGGCAGCGCGGGCAGCGTCTCGTGCGGTCCGACGAGGCCTGCATTGCTGTTCGGCACCTTGGTCCAGTCTGGCTTGAAACGGAACTTGCCATCGCGCCAGCCGAAGCCCTTGAGATAATGCGCGGTCTCGAAATCCGGCTGGATGTCGATGAAATCATTGGCAACCAGCTCTTCGAGCGTGCCGCGACCGGTCTCCTGCAAGGTCCAGTCGACGATCTCGCGCGGGGTCATCGTGAAGCCGCGATGCTCGGCGCCGAGGCGCTGGGCCAAAGCGCAGATCACTTCATGGTTGGAGCGGCATTCGCCCGGCGGGTCGACGAGCTTGCCACCCCACATGATGTGCTGGTGGCCGCCGCCCTGGTAGAGATCGTCATGCTCCATGAACTGCGTCGCCGGCAGCACGATGTCGGCCATCTGCGCTGTCTCGGTCATGAACTGCTCGTGCACGACGGTGAAGAGGTCCTCGCGGGCGAAGCCACGCTTCACCAGCTCCTGCTCGGGCGCGACCGTGACCGGATTGGTGTTCTGGATGAACAGCGCCTTGACCGGCCCGCCCTGGCGCAGCGCCTCGCCATCGCCGGTAAGCACCCGGCCGATCTGCGACTGGTCGAGCTGGCGCACGTTCCGGTCGATCTTGTCGAGCCCCTCGATCAGACCCTTGCGCCATTTGTAGATGCCGCTGTTCGAGTGGAAGGCTCCCCCACCCTCATACTGCCAGGCGCCGGTCACGGTGGGGATGCAGGAGGCGGCGTGGATGTTGACCGCACCGTTGCGCTGGCGGGCGAAGCCGTAGCCGAGCCGGAAGAAGCTCTTCCTGCGCGTGCCGACGAGCGTGGCGAACTCCTCGATCTCGGCGACGCTGAGGCCGGTGATCGCCGCCGCCCATTCCGGCGTGCGGGTGGCAAGATGCGCCTCGAGCTCGTCCGGGGCATCGGCGAAGCGGGCGAGATAGTCGCGGTCGGCATGGCCGTCACGGAAGAGCACATGCATGACGGCGCAGGCGAGCGCGCCGTCCGTGCCGGGCTTGAGCACCAGCGGCAGATCGGCCTGGTCGAGCGTGGCGTTGCGGTAGATGTCGATCGCGACGATCTTGGCGCCACGCTCCTTCCGCGCCTTGACGGCGTGGTGCATGACGTTGACCTGCGTGTGCACCGGGTTGGTGCCCCAGATCACGACGCAGTCCGACTTCGCCATCTCGCGCGGATCGGGCCCGGCGAGCTTGCCGGTGCCGGCGATGAAGCCGGTCCAGGCGGTCGTGGTGCAGATCGTCGAGTACTGGCCGGAATAGCGCTTGGCATGGCGCAGACGGTTGATGCCGTCGCGCATCACGAGGCCCATGGTGCCGGCGTAGTAATAGGGCCAGACCGCCTCGGCGCCGTGCTCGGCCTCGATCGCCAGGAAACGCCTGGCGATCTCGTCCAGCGCCTCGTCCCAGGAGATGCGCTCGAAGGCGCCCGAGCCCTTCGGCCCGGTGCGCCGCAGCGGATAGAGCAGCCGGTCGGGATGATGGATGCGCTCGGCGTAGCGCGCGACCTTCGCGCAGATCACGCCGTCGGTGTAGCTCTGGCGCTTGTTGCCGCGGACCCGGCCGATCGTCTTGCCGTCGATGACCTCGACCTCGAGCGAGCAGGCGGAGGGGCAATCATGCGGGCAGACCGAAGGCAGGCGCGCGATACGGGGAAGCTCTGTCATGTCCCCTTCCTAGAACAGCTCCAGGATTGGCGGAAGCGGGGTGGTTGCATTGCCCGGCTGCGGCGGGGCAAGGTGTCCGTCATCCGGCGGCTGGGGATTCAGCCGGGCCACCAGCCACACGCGCAGCGTTGTCGCAGGCAGCTGCACGTCAACTCCGGATTAAGATTAATGATTCAAGTTGGCCGCATCCGAGTAGTCCAAGGCGCTTTGGCGCCGGAGTCCTGACGATGCGTTGCGTTGCGTTCCTAGCCGGCCTCGCGGTCGCCTGCCTCTCCCTCGCACTCGGTGCGCCGGCGAAGGCACAATCCTCGCAGTACAGCCAGTACACCTCGCCGGAGCCGGTCCAGAACTGGCACCTGACGCTCGGCGCCGGGCTGCGCTACCAGCCCGACTATCTGGGCTCGAACGACTATGTCTTCCGGCCGCGGCCGATCATCTCGCTGGCGCGTGGCACCAAGAGCACCTGGTGGACCTCGGAGGACGATGCGATCAGCATCGGCTTCTTCTCGGGCAAGGCCTGGCGTGTCGGCTTCTCCGGCAACCTGCTCTGGGAGCGCAAGGCCGACACCAACGTCGCCCTGCGCATCATGGGCGTGCCGGACACCAAGTTCGGCGCCGAGGCCGGCGCCTTCGTCGAGTTCTACCCGACCTCCTGGCTACGCACCCGCATCGATCTGCGCCGCGGCATCGTCGCGCATGACGCCCTGGTCGCCGAGGCCAAGGTCGACGTCTTCCAGCGCATCGGCGCCTGGTCGCTCGGCATCGGCCCGCGCATGACCATTGCCGGCTCCGACTATGTCCGCACCTATTTCGGCGGCACCGTCGCCGGCAATGGTGGCCTGCTGCAACGCTTCAACGCCGGCGTGCTCTCGGTCGGTGCCATCGCCCAGGCGACCTACAACTGGACCGACAAGTTCCAGACGACGACCTATATCGAGTACAAGCGCCTGATGGGCGACGCCGCCAGGGCACCGATCGTCAAGGGCTTCGGCGACCGCGACTCCCTCACCTTCGGCATCTCGGCCAGCTACGCCTTCGACATGGGGTTCTGAGGCGCTTTAAGCCAGGCAAAGAAAAAGGGCGGGTCCAACGGACCCGCCCTTCTTGCTTTCAGGGAAAGACTGTCGGCTCAGCCGACGATCTCGTTGCCCGAGAAGAACTGCGCGATCTCGATCGCAGCGGTCTCCGGCGCGTCCGAGCCGTGCACGGTGTTCTCGCCGACCGACTGGGCGAAGAGCTTGCGGACGGTGCCCTCGGCGGCATTGGCCGGGTTGGTCGCGCCCATCACTTCACGATACTTGGCGATCGCGTCCTCGCCCTCGAGGACCTGCACGACGACCGGGCCGGAGGTCATGAACTCGACGAGCTCGCCGAAGAAGGGGCGCTCCTTGTGGACGGCGTAGAAGGTCTGCGCCTGCGCCGTGGTCATCTGGATGCGCTTCTGCGCGACGATGCGCAGGCCGGCCTTCTCGATGACCGCGTTGACCGCGCCGGTGAGGTTGCGCTTCGTCGCGTCGGGCTTGAGAATGGAGAAGGTACGCTGGACAGCCATCGTTGAGATCCTTGCGGGGAAAATCGGGGAATGCGGCGCGCTTATAGCGGCGCCCTCCCCGGGCCACAAGGCTGCGACGGCCGGTTTGCGCTTCAATGCCGGGTCAGGAACCTGCGCGCCTCGCGCAGGGCCTCGGCGACCTCGTCGCGGCTCATCTCCAGCGCCAGCTCGCTGCGATGCGAGGCGGCACGGGCGCAGCCCTTGGCGAAGGCGACGTTGAACCAGGTCTGCGCCGCGACCAGATCGACCGGGCCGGTGCGGCCGGACGCATGCATCAGGCCGAGCTCGTAATAGGCGTCGGCGGAGGCTTCCATCGGGATCGCCAGCGAGGCTGGGATCGCGCTCATTTCCATGCGTGCCATGACGAACTCTCCCTGTTTTCCTTCGATGCCGGCCCGTCTGGAGGCCGCGGCTTGTGAGGAGAAGTTCGGTCCCGGCGGTAAAACACTCCGCTAAAATTCGAGATGAATCGAAGCTCAACGAGTCGCAAACGAGCGGTTAAAGCAAGATTCGATTCAGGCTCGCGCGTCGAATCCGGCAATGATTTCAATCGATTCCGAAATTGGCATCGGTGAAGGCGTCAACCTGCCATTCACCTTGCCCCAAGGTCAGCGCGCGATCCCGGCGTTTGCCACAAGCCATCTTGAAGCTGGCGCGGCTTCGGATATGGTTTATATCTGAACCATCTGGGCGACGAAGATCGCCATCACCGAGGAGGAACGCCATGGCCATTCGCCTGCCCTTGACTGCCGCCGGCCTGCTGCTCGCTTTCGCCGTCCCCGCTGCGGCGCAGGACGTCACCGGCACCTGGCTGCGCGACACCGGCGCCTCCAAGGTGCGCTTCACCAAATGCGGCGAGGCCATGTGTGGAACGATCTCCTGGCTCAAGGAGGCCAGTGGCCCGGCCAAGGTCGGCCAGCGCATCTTCTACGACATGAAGCCGTCCGGCGCCGGCAAATGGAACGGCAGCGCCTTCAATCCCGAGGACGGCAAGACCTATTCGGGCACGATGTCGCTCGCCGGCGACACGCTGACCACCGCCGGCTGCGTCTTCGGCGGGATGATCTGCCGCTCGGTGAAGTGGTCGCGCAGCAACTGATCCAGCGCATCTCGGGCTCTACCACTCCGTCATGGTCGGGCTTGTCCCGACCATCCACGTCTTCCTCGATGTAGTGTGGTGTTCGAGACGTGGATGCTCGCCCCAAGGGCGAGCATGACGGCAGTGCTCAGTCGGCGCCTCAGCGCGCCTTCTGGCCGAACAGGATCGCCTTTTCTTCCGGCGTCGAGATGCCGGCCGGGTTGCGCAGCTCCTCGGCGACGGCAATGCCGCGCTTCACCGCCGGGCGGGCCAGCACCGTGTCGAGCCAGCGCCCGACATTGGGGAACTGCTTGATGTCCTGGCCCTGGCGTTCCCAGCCACGGGCCCAGCCGACGCAGGCCATGTCAGCGATCGAATAATCGTCGCAGATATAGTCGCGGCCTTCGAGGCGCTTGTTCAGCACGCCATAGAGGCGGTTGGCCTCGTTGGTGTAGCGGTCGATCGCGTAGGGCACCTTTTCAGGCGCATAGATGCGGAAATGATGGGTCTGGCCGAGCATCGGGCCGAAGCCGCCCATCTGCCAGAACAGCCACTCGTCGACGGCGACCCGGCTGCGCTCGTCGGCCGGATAGAACTTCCCGGTCTTGCGGCCGAGATATTGCAGGATCGCGCCGGATTCGAAGACCGAGATCGGCTTGCCGTCCGGCCCGTCGGGATCGACGATCGCGGGCATGCGGTTGTTCGGCGAGATCGCCAGGAATTCCGGCTTGAACTGGTCGCCCTTGCCGATGTTCACCGGGATGACGTTGTAGGGCAGCCCGGTCTCCTCGAGCATGATGGAAATCTTCCAGCCGTTCGGCGTCGGCCAGTAATGGAGATCGATCGGCTTGCCCTGCACTGCTGACATGTCCCGGTCCTCGCGGTTTGTTGCGGGTCGAGAGGACATCTAGGTTGCGGGTCCGGCCAGCGTAAGCGCCGGGGCCGTGCGCCCGAAGCGGGCACGGCATGCGGACAGCGCCGTCACAGCACCAGCTTGAAGCCCTCATGGGTCTGGCTGAAGCCGATGCGAAGATAGAAGCGATGCGCCGCCTCGCGAGCTTTGTCCGAGGTGAGCTCGACCAGGCCGGCGCCCTTCTGGCGGGCGACTTCGACGGCATGGGCGACCATGGCCTCGCCGACGCGCCGGCCGCGCAGGTCCGGATGGACGTGAACGCTTTCGAGCTTGGCGCGCTTGCGGCCGCGGTAGGCCAGGCCCGGGATCAGCGTGAGCTGCAAGGTGCCGACGACCTTGCCGTCGAGCTCGGCGACGAAGAGCGTATTGTAGGGACTGGCGTCGACTTCCGCGAAGGCGGCGAGATAGGCAGGGTGCCGCGCCTCTTCCTCGATCTCAGCGAGTGTGCGCGTCTGCGTGGCGGCGCCCAGCATGATCAGGGAGGCGATGCGCGGAACATCGTCGCGGCGCGCCTCGCGCATGGTCACGGCGGCAAGATCGGCTGCCTCGGTCATCATCGTCTCCGTCGGGAAGTCGCCCAGCCTGCGCTCAGATCATCACCAGGCGCTTTGCCATGATCAGCGTGTTGGGCGTGTCCTCGCGCCCGTCGAAACGGGCCTGGCGCTGCAGGAAGAAGCCCATGCGCTCATAGAAGGCGATCGCGAGCTCGTTCTGGCTCTCGACCTCCAGCCGCGCCACCGGCGCGTCCGGGAAACAGGCGAGCGCGACCTGCAGCAGCGTGCGCCCGATGCCCTCGCCCTGCCGCGTCGGCGAGACATAGAGCCGGGTCAGCATGGCGGCGCGGTCAGGCTCGCGCCGGGCGGAGGCGGTGCCGACGATCTCCTCGCCCAGCAGCGCGATCAGGAAGACGCCGCTGTCGCGGCCGAGCTGGGCATTCAGCGCGTCGAGCGAATGCCAGGCATTGGTGATCTCGGCAACGCGGCGCCAGCCATAGATGCCGTCATAGGTATCGTGCCAGGTCTCGACCAACAGCGAGCGGACCGCCGGCAGATCGGCGGCGAGCGCATCGCGGATGATCAAGTCCTGTGGCGTCACTCGATTCCCAGCTTCTTCTTCAGAATCTCGTTCAGCGCCTGCGGGTTGGCCTTGCCGCCCGAGGCCTTCATCGCCTGGCCGACGAACCAGCCCAGCATGCTCGGCTTGGCCTTGACCTGCTCGACCTTGTCCGGATTGGCGGCGATGATCTCATCGACCGCTTTCTCGATCGCGCCGGTGTCGGTGACCTGCTTCATGCCGCGGGCCTCGACGATCTCGCGCGGATTGCCGCCTTCGGTCCAGACGATCTCGAACAGGTCCTTGGCAATCTTGCCGGAGATGACGCCCTCGCCGATGAGGTCGACGAGGCCGCCGAGCTGCGCCGCCGAGACCGGCGAGGCCGAGACGTCCTTGCCTTCCTTGTTGAGGCGGCCGAACAGCTCGTTGATCACCCAGTTGGCTGCGGCCTTGCCGTCGCGGCCCTTCGCCACCGCCTCAAAATAATCGGCCTGATCGCGCTCGGCGACGAGCACCGAGGCGTCATAGGGTGAGAGCCCGTACTGCGCGATGAAGCGGCCCTTCTTCGCGTCGGGCAGCTCCGGCAGATGCGCCTTCAGCTCGGCGATGAAGGCATCGTCGAATTCGAGCGGCAGCAGGTCCGGGTCCGGGAAATAGCGGTAGTCGTGCGCCTCTTCCTTGGAGCGCAGCGAGCGCGTCTCGCCCTTGCCGGGATCGTAGAGGCGGGTCTCCTGGTCAATCGTGCCGCCGTCCTCGAGGATGCCGATCTGGCGGCGTGCCTCGACCTCGATCGCCTGGCCGATGAAGCGGATCGAATTGACGTTCTTGATCTCGCAGCGCGTGCCGAAGGGCGCGCCCGGCTTGCGCACGGAGACGTTGACGTCGGCGCGCAGGTTACCCTTCTCCATGTCGCCGTCGCAGGAGCCGATATAGCGCAGGATGGTGCGCAGCTTGGAGACATAGGCCTTGGCCTCGTCGGCCGAGCGCAGATCCGGCTTGGAGACGATCTCCATCAGCGCCACGCCCGAGCGGTTGAGGTCGACGAAGCTCATGGTCGGGTGCTGGTCGTGCATCGACTTGCCGGCATCCTGCTCCAGGTGCAGGCGCTCGATGCCGACACTGATCTGCTCGGTCGGTGACAGGTCGACCGCGATCTCGCCCTCGCCGACGACCGGGTGCTTGTACTGGCTGATCTGGTAGCCCTGCGGCAGGTCGGGGTAGAAATAGTTCTTGCGGTCGAAGACCGAGCGCTTGTTGATCTGGGCGTTGAGGCCGAGCCCGGTGCGGACCGCCTGGCGCACGCATTCCTCGTTGATCACCGGCAGCATGCCCGGCATCGCCGCATCGACCAGGCTGACATGGGCGTTCGGCTCGCCGCCGAAGGCGGTCGAGGAGCCCGAGAACAGCTTGGCGTTGGACGTCACCTGCGCATGGATCTCGAGACCGATCACGATTTCCCAGTCGCCGGTCGCACCCTTGATCATCTTCTTCGGGTCGGCAGGACGGACATGCGCATTCATGAGACGACTTCCATGAGGTTTTGCTGCTGACGCTGGCGCGCGCGTCCTTCAGGTAGAGCTTCGGCCCGCCGCCAGCAAGCATCTGTTGCACCGGTTTTGCATGGCTCTGGAGCGACAATGGCGGGTTGCCGATGAAAATAGCGCCGAAATGTCGAGTGAAGAAACTTGACAATCGTCAGTGCGATGGAGTTGTTGCGCATTGGCCGGAAACCGTGAAGGTTGCGCCGCGCCCGCATTTTCGGAGTTTCACATGATCCGCCGCTCCAGCCGGGCCTTCGCCGCCCTGGCGGTCCTGCTTCCGGCCCTGTCCACCGAGGCCCTCGCCCAAGGCGCGCCGCCGGCCCCGCCGGTCACCGTCGCGACGCCGCTCGCCAAACGCGTCACCAACTGGGACGAGTTCACCGGCCGTTTCGAGGCCAGCGACCAGGTCGAGGTCCGAGCCCGTGTCTCCGGCTTCCTCGATTCGGTCCATTTCCGCGATGGCGACCTGGTCAAGGCCGGCGACCTGCTCTTCACCATCGACCAGCGCCCCTACAAGCTCGCCGTCGATGCCTCCCGGGCCGAGGTCGCGCGCGCCAAGGCGCAGGTCGACCTCAACCAGAACGAGGTCGAGCGCGCCGAGGCGCTGACGCAGAACCGCACCATCACCGCCCGCGACATCGACCAGCGCCGCGCCAATCTCAACGGCGCCATCGCCAGCCAGCAGGCGGCCGAGGCCAATCTGAAGACGGCCGAGCTCAACCTCGAATGGACGCAGGTGCGCGCTCCCCTCGCCGGGCGCGTTTCCAACCGGCGCGTCGACCAGGGCAACCTGATCGCCGGCGGCCAGTCTGGTGCGACGCTGCTGACCACGATCGTGGCCGTCGACCCGATCAAGTTCGTCTTCGACGCCTCGGAGGCCGACTATCTGCGCTATGCGAAGTCGCAGGATCTGCGGAAGCCCGGCACGCCGGTGCGCGTGCGGCTTTCGAGCGAGACCAAATGGGACCGCGAAGGCAAGATCGATTTCGTCGACAACGCCCTGAACGCCCGCTCGGCGACGATCCGGACCCGCGCCGTCTTCCCGAACCCCGACGGACAATTGACGCCGGGGACCTTCGGGCGGCTGCGCCTCTTCGCCGGCGAAGGCGACGCGTTGCTGGTGCCGGATGCCGTCATCGTTTCCGACCAGGCCAACAAGATCGTGCTGACGGTCGGCGCCGACAACAAGGTGGTGCCCAAGCCGGTTCAGCTCGGCGCGATCAGTGACGGGCTGCGCGTCATTACCAAGGGTCTCGAGCCGAGCGACAAGGTGATCGTGAACGGCATCGCCAACCCGATGGTGCGGCCCGGCGTCGCCGTGACGCCGCAGCCGACCGAGATCAAGGCTGCCGCCGCCAACTGACGGCCTGAGACGGTCGTAACGAGCGCGGACGGTATCCTCCGTCCGCCCTGCCCTTTTTGGCCAGGACCAGAGCATGTTCCGCTTCGCCCATTTCTTCATCGACAGGCCGATCTTCGCGACCGTGCTCTCGGTGCTGCTGACGATCGCCGGCGCCATCACGCTGCGCACCCTGCCGATCGCCGAATATCCCGAGATCGCGCCGCCGACCGTCACGATCACCGCGAACTATCCGGGCGCCTCGGCCGAGGTCGTCGCTTCGACGGTCGCCGCGCCGATCGAGCAGGAGGTCAACGGCGTCGACGACATGCTCTATATCTCGTCGCAGTCGACCGGCGACGGGCGCGTGACGATCAACGTCGTCTTCAAGGCCGGCACCGATGTCGACCAGGCCCAGGTGCTGGTGCAGAATCGCGTCTCGGCGGCCGAGCCGCGCCTGCCGCAGGAGGTTCGCACGCTCGGCCTGCAGGTCCGCAAGGCCTCGCCGGACTTCCTGATGGTCATCCACATGCTGTCCCCGGACGGCTCGCGCGACCAGCAATACGTCTCGAACTACACCACGCTGAACGTCAAGGACGTGCTGACCCGCGTCGAGGGCGTCGGCGACGTCCAGGTCTTCGGCGCGCGCGACTATTCGATGCGCGTCTGGCTCGATCCGGCCAAGGTCGCGGCGCGCAACCTGACCGCGGGCGACGTCGTCGCGGCGATCCGCGCCGCCAATATCCAGGTCGCGGCCGGTGCCATCAACCAGCCGCCGGCGAAGTCGGACGGCGCCTTCCAGCTGTCGGTCAACACGCTCGGGCGCCTGACCAGCATCGACGAGTTCTACAACATCGTCGTCCGTTCCGACGCCGATGGCGGCACGATCCGCGTGCGCGATGTCGCCCGGGTCGAGCTCGGCGCGCAGGACTACCTGTCCAACTCCTATCTCGACAACAAGGAAGCCGTCGCGATCGGCGTCTTCCAGCGCCCAGGCACGAATGCGCTGGCGGCCTCCGAGGCGCTCATCAAGACGATGCAGACGCTGTCGAAGAACTTCCCGGCCGGCGTCGAGCACACCATCGTCTACAACCCGACGGAATTCATCAGGGAATCGGTCTCGGCGGTCGTCGCGACCCTGCTCGAAGCGATCGTGCTCGTCGTGATCGTGGTGATCCTGTTCCTGCAGACCTGGCGCGCCGCGATCATCCCGATCATCGCGATCCCGGTCTCACTGGTCGGCACCTTCCTGATCATGAGCGCGGTCGGAATCTCCTTCAACACGATCTCGCTGCTGGCGCTCGTCCTGGCGATCGGCATCGTCGTCGACGACGCGATCGTCGTGGTCGAGAACGTCGAGCGCTACCTGGCGCAGGGAATGAGCGCGGTCGACGCGGCACACAAGACGATGGACGAGGTCGGCGGCGCGCTGCTGGCGATCGCCCTCGTGCTCTGCGCCGTGTTCATTCCGACCGCCTTCATCACCGGCTTGCAGGGCACGTTCTACCAGCAGTTCGCGGTCACGATCGCAGCCTCGACCGCGATCTCGTGCTTCGTCTCGCTGACCCTGTCGCCAGCCCTGGCAGCGATCTTGTTGAAGCCGCACAGCCATGAGGAGCCGAAGGGCTTCCTGGCGGTCCTCAGCGCGCCGCTGCGCTGGTTCTTCAAGTACTTCAACAAGGCTTTCGACTGGCTTTCGCATGCTTACGGCTCCGCGACCTCGCGCCTGATCCGCTTCGGCGTGATCATGCTGCTGGTCTATGCAGGCCTGATCGCGGTCGCCGGCCAGCGGCTCGCGGCGATCCCGACCGGCCTCGTCCCGCAGCTCGACCGCGGCTATTTCATCGCGGTCTTCCAGTTGCCGCCGGGCTCCTCGCTGCCCCGCACCGACGCGGTCATCCGCAAGGCGACCGATGTCCTGCTGTCACGGCCTGGCGTCGCCCATGCGGTCGCCTTCGCCGGCCTCGACGGCGCGACCTTCACGCTCGCCCCCAATGCCGGCGTCGCCTTCGTCACGCTCACCGACTTCAAGGAGCGGGCCAAGCAAGGCCTCACCACCCAGGGCATCCTCAACGACCTGCGTACTCAGCTGTTCTCGATCGGCGAAGCTTTCGCGCTGATCATCGAGCCGCCGGCGGTGCCCGGCATCGGCAATGGCGGCGGCCTCAAGGGCTATGTCCAGGATCGCGGCGGCAAGGGCCTGGCGGCGCTGGAAGGCGCAACCTGGGCCGTGGCGGGAACGGCGGGACAGACCCCCGGCATCCAGCAGCCCTTCACGCTGTTCTCGACCAGGACGCCGCAGATCTATGCCGATATCGACCGCACCAAGGCGGAGATGCTCGGCGTCCCGGTGACGCGCGTGTTCGAGACGCTGTCGATCTATATGGGCTCGGCCTATGTGAACGACTTCAACATCCTCGGCCGTACCTTCCGGGTCACTGCCCAGGCTGATAATCCGCAGCGTCTCGATATCCGCGACGTCGCGGATCTGAAGACCCGCAATGCCGACGGCGAGATGGTGCCGATCGGCTCGGTTGCGACGTTCTCCAACACGACCGGCGCCTATCGCGTGCCGCGCTACAACCTCTATCCGGCGGCTGAAGTGCAGATGTCGATGGCGCGCGGCTACTCGACCGGCCAGGGTATCGCAGCAGTCGAGCAGATCGCGCAGAAGGTCCTGCCGGCCGGTTTCGGCTTCGAATGGACCGAGATCGCGCTGCAGGAGAAGCTCGCCGGCAACACCGCGATCATCGCCTTCGGCCTCGCCGTCGTCTTCGTCTTCCTCCTGCTGGCGGCGCTGTACGAAAGCTGGACCTTGCCGCTAGCGGTCATCCTGATCGTGCCGATGTGTATCCTCGCGGCGATGATCGGCGTCGGCTACAAGGACTTCGACCGCAACGTCCTCGTCGATATCGGCCTCGTCGTGCTCGTCGGCCTCGCGGCGAAGAACGCGATCCTGATCGTCGAGTTCGCCAAGCAGGCCGAGGACGAGGGCATGAGCCGGCGCGATGCCGCGATCGCGGCGGCCCGGACCCGGCTGCGGCCGATCCTGATGACCTCGCTCGCCTTCATCCTCGGTGTTCTGCCCCTGACGACTTCGGTCGGCGCCGGCGCCGAGATGCGCCAGGTGCTGGGTATCGCGGTGTTCTCCGGCATGATCGGCGTCACGCTGTTCGGCCTGCTGTTCACCCCGGTGTTCTACGTCGTGGTTCGCTGGCTCGCCGGGCTCGGCAGCCGCAAGAAGCCGGCCGAGCCGAAGCAGGCAACGCCGCAGGCCCACTGACGGTCCCCCGATGACGACGCCCGCCATCATCTTCAGCGTGGTGGCGGGCGTCGTCGTCCTGATCGCCACCGGCGCGTTTCTGGCGTCGTGGCGCCGTCTGCGCCGGGCGGAGTTCATCCGGCACTATCCCTGGCCGCGCGGGCTGCTCGACAAGCTCGCGGGCCAGCACCGCAGCTTTACCCGCAAGGAGACGGCGCTGGTCTCCGAGGGCCTGCGCCAGTTCTTTCTGGCCTATCTCAATTCCGGGCGACGCGAGGTCGCCATGCCCTCTCAGGTCGCTGACGATCTCTGGCACGAGTTCATCCTCTACACCCGCGACTATGGCCGTTTCTGCAACCAGGCCTTCGGGCGCTTCCTGCACCACACGCCGGCGATCGTGCTGCGTGAAGGCGCGCGCCGCGACAATTCCGCCCTGCGCCGTGTCTGGTGGCATTGCTGCCGGGACGAGAACATCGACCCGGTCCGTCCGACGCGCCTGCCGCTGCTCTTTGCACTCGACAGCAAGCTCAGGATCGCCAACGGCTTCGTCTACACGCCGGACTGCGCGGCGCTGAGGCGCCATGGCGACCGCGGCGCGCAATGCGGCGGCGACTTCTCGAGCACGTCCTATGACGGCAGCACCAGCGGCTTCGGGGACAGCGGCGGTTCTTCCGACAGCAGCAGCTCCGATAGCGGTGGCGGCGACAGCGGCGGGGGCGATGGTGGCGGCTGCGGCGGTGGCGGCGGCGATTGAGCCGCAGCTCAGTTCTGCTTGATCTTCGAACCCTTGATCACGACGTCGGAGCTCGCCGTCGCGTTGATCTTGCCGCTGGCCCGGATCGTCACGTCCTTGCCCTTGAGATCGACCGAGCCGTCCTTCCTGAGATTGAGCGCGGCCGAACCGGCATCGAGCAGGATGGCGTCGGCGGCCTTCAGCGCGAGCGTCTTGCCGCTGGCGATGGCAAAATCCTTGCTGCTGTCGAGATCGATGCTGACAGCAGCCGCGACTTCGAAAGCACGCGTCGTCAGACTGATCTCGCGATTGGCGTTCATGTTGAGCGCCGTGCCGGCGATGAGGCTCATGCCGGTGCCCACGGTCGTGCGCATGCCGCCCCCGACATTGACGACATAGGCCGAGCCCACCGCCGTGCGGAAATGGCCTCCGACCGTCAGCGCCAGCTCAGAGCCGACATTGATCGTGCAGGCTCCGCCGGCCGTGATCGACAGTCCGAGCGGAGCCGTGATCGCGACCGAACCGCCGCGCCCGACAGTGATCGCCTGCAACAAAGTGGACAGCTGCGCCTCGAGCGCGGCGACCCGCCGCGCGAGGGCCTCGACTTCCGGCGTAGCCATGAGCGCGTTCCCCTTCTTTTGCACGCAGCGGACACAATCTATCACGAACGGGAATGGCTCATCGCGCCGCTATCCCTTTGCGCCATGAAACCAATCCAATCCCACCGGCGTATCAGAGCATCGCATCGAGAAGGCCTGATCGAGTGACCTCACGCCCTGCCCTGTTCTGGTTCCGCGACGATCTGCGCCTGTCCGACAATCCGGCCCTGAGAGCTGCGATCGACCGTGGGCCTCTCATCTGCCTCTATGTCCTCGACACGTCGGCTGATCGGCGACCGCTCGGTGGGGCCGCACGCTGGTGGCTGTCACGTTCGCTGACGGCACTGTCGGAGGCCATCTCGGTGAAAGGCGGCGAGCTGCTGGTCCTGCGGGGCGATCCGGCCGAGCTGCTGCCCGATGTCGTGGAGCGCACCGGCAGCAGCTATGTCACCTGGAACCGGCGCTATGACGGCGCTGCGATCGCACTCGACAAAGCTCTGAAGTCCAGGCTCGGCGAGGCCGGCGTCGCAGTCGAGAGCTTCAACGCCAACCTGCTCAACGAACCCTGGCAAGTGAAGACCAAGGCCGACGGGCCGTTCAAGGTGTTCACGCCGTATTGGCGTGCGGTGCGTGACAGCGGCGAGCCTTCGGCTCCACTCGCCGCGCCCGCACGGTTGGGCAAAGCAAGGCTGCCGGCGGCGCTGCGCGAGCGGGCTCTCGCGGTCGCCGATCTCGCACTCGAGCCGACGGCGCCCGACTGGGCCGGTGGCTTGCGCAAAGCCTGGACTCCGGGTGAGGACGGCGCCCGGGACCGGCTCGACAGCTTCCTCGGCGAGACGCTCGCCGGCTATCGCGAGGCGCGCGACCGGCCCGATCGGCTCTCGACCTCGCGGCTGTCGCCGCATCTGCGTTTCGGCGAGATCAGCCCCCGCCAGACCTGGCATGCGACCCAGGCAGCGCTTGATTCAGGCAATACCCGGGGCTCGGCCGGCGATGTCGAGAAGTTCTTCAGCGAGATCGGCTGGCGCGAGTTCTCCTACCACCTGCTGTTCCACAATCCCGACCTCCCCAGCGTCAACTATGATCGCCGCTTCGACGCGATGGCCTGGGAGACGGACGCAGCCGGCCTGAAAGCCTGGCAGAAGGGCCGGACCGGCTATCCGATCGTCGATGCCGGTCTGCGCGAGCTCTGGCAGACCGGCTGGATGCACAACCGCGTCCGGATGATCACCGCCTCCTTCCTGATCAAGCACCTCCTGACCGACTGGCGTGTCGGCGAATCCTGGTTCTGGGACACGCTGGTCGACGCCGATCCGGCCAACAATCCGGCGAGCTGGCAATGGGTCGCCGGCTCCGGCGCCGATGCGGCGCCCTATTTCCGTATCTTCAACCCCGTGACCCAGGGCGAGAAGTTTGACCCGAAGGGCGCCTATGTCCGGCGTTTCGTCCCGGAGCTGGCAGAGCTCGATGCGAAGTTCATCCATCGTCCGTGGGAAGCACCGGTGAGCGAATTGAAGAAGGCAGGGATCGATTTCGGGAAGGACTACCCGAAGCCGATCATCGCGCTCGATTTCGGCCGCCGGCGCGCCCTCGACGCCTTCGCTGCCCTTCGCTCGGAATAGCCGGCCCTATGATGACCACATCCTTCGTCACACGAGCCTCGCTCGTCGCCGATCTCGCCAGGCTTGGCCTCGATCCCGGCGACGCCGTCATGGTCCATGCTGCGGTCAGCAAGGTCGGTCGCCTGCTCGACGGTCCCGACACCATCATCGCCGCCCTGTGCGACGCCGTCGGCCGCAACGGCGCGGTCCTCGCCTATGCCGATTGGGAAGCGCGCTACGAAGAGCTGGTCGACGAGGACGGCCGCGTGCCGCCGGAGTGGCGCGAGCTTGTCCCGCCCTTCGATCCGCAGCGTTCGCGCGCGATCCGCGACAATGGCGTGCTGCCGGAATTCCTGCGGACCACACCGGGCGCCCGGCGCAGCGGCAATCCCGGTGCCTCCCTCGTCGCGCTCGGGGCAAAGGCGGAGTGGTTCACGGCCGACCACCCGCTCGACTATGGCTATGGCGAAGGCTCGCCGCTGGCGAAGCTGGTCGAGGCCGGCGGCAAGGTGCTGATGCTGGGCGCACCACTCGACACGCTGACCCTGCTGCACCATGCCGAGCATCTGGCTGACATCCCCGGCAAGCGCATCCGGCGGATCGAGGTGCCGCTCGCGACGCCGACCGGCACGCACTGGCACATGATCGAGGAATTCGACACCGGCGATCCGATCGTCGCGGGGCTCGCGGACGACTATTTCGCGGAAATCGTGACGGAGTTCCTCGCTGGCGGCCAAGGTCGGCAGGGGCTGGTCGGGACCGCCCCATCCGTATTGGTCGATGCGGCGGCGATCAGCGCCTTCGGCGTCAACTGGCTCGAATCCCGCTTCGGATCGGATTCATCTCGATTCTGAACTCTGTCGCCCAAGTTATTGGGAAGGATTCGTTCCGGACTACACCGCCCCGTCGCGGCGGCCGCCGCGATGCTCGCCGGCCAGCTTGCGCACCATCCAGAAATAGGCCGGGTAAGGCAGCAGCCGCACCCCCTTCATCAACCAGGTGAGGCGGCGCGGGAAGGTGATCTCGAAGCTGCCGCCGGCGAAACCGTCGACGATGCGCGCGGCCGCCTCGTCGAGCGACACCATGAACGGCATCGGAAAGCTGTTGCGCTGGGTCATCGGCGTATCGACGAATCCGGGATTGACCAGCTGCAGGCGGATGCCGCGCCGTTCGCAATCGAACCGCAGCGCCTCGCAGAAATGGATCGCAGCCGCCTTGGAGGCACCGTAGGCGGCTGCGCCCGGGAGCCCGCGATAGCCTGCCAGCGAGGCGTTGACCGCGATCTGGCCCTTGCCGCGCGACGCCATGCGCTCGGCGACGACGGAGGCACCACGGACGATGCCGAGGACATTGACGGCGAAGACCTGTTCGAAGGCGGCGACATCGATCAGCCCCGGCCCGTTGCGCGGGGCGATGCCGGCATTGAGGAAGGCGAGCGCGACCGGCCCGTGCACGCTCTCGATGCCCTCGACCACCGCCGCCATCGCCATCGGATCGGCGACATCGCCGACATGGGCGACGATTCGCCCCGGCAAGCCATCGGCGCTCAGCGCCAGTGCCTCGAGCTTGTCGAGCCGGCGCGCCGTCGCGGCAACCGTCCAGCCGCGCCGCGCCAGCTCGAGCGCCACGGCCGCACCGATGCCCGAGCTCGCCCCGGTCACCCAAGCGACGCCGTCCTGCGGCCCGATGCGCGGCATGGTCATCTCGCGAGCGGCCTCCATGCCTCGGCAGTCCAGCACCGGACCCTAGTGATGACAGGCCCCCAGCGGAAGCCCTGCCGGCAGCGCTCCCGCTTGGCTCCCCACGATCTTTTCCAGACCGGCGACGCCTGCGATAAGCTGTTCGGACTAGGGAGATCGCGATGCCGACCGAATTGCTGTTCCGAGACGATGCCTATCTCACCGAGACGTCCGCGACCGTCGTCGCCATCAACGAGCGCGGCGGCATCGAGCTCGACCGGACGGTATTCTACGCCACCGGCGGCGGCCAGCCGGGCGATGCCGGCGTCCTTGTCCGCAATGACGGCACCGAAATCACGATCGGCACGGCGATCTACAATCCCGAGGACAAGAACCGCATCCTGCACGTCCCGCTCGAAGGCCAGGCGGCGCCCTCAGTCGGGGAGGCCCTGGTCGCCAGGCTCGACTGGGAACGCCGCCTGAAGCGCATGCGCATCCACACCGCGCTGCACCTGCTCAGCGTCGTCCTGCCCTATCCGGTCACTGGCGGCGCGATCGGCGACGGCGACGGCCGGCTCGATTTCGACATTCCCGAAGGCGGGCTCGACAAGGCGGAGCTGACCGATAAGCTCACTGCGCTGGTGGCGAAGAACGCCGCGATCAGCGAGCGCTGGATCACCGACGAGGAGCTCGACGCCAATCCCGGCCTGGTCAAGACCATGTCGGTGAAGCCGCCGCGCGGTTCTGGCCGGGTCCGGCTGGTCTCGATCGACGGCATCGACCTGCAGCCCTGCGGCGGCACGCATGTGCGCAACACCTCCGAGATCGGCGCGGTCGTGGTCACCGATGTCGAGAAGAAGGGTAAGCAGAACCGGCGCGTGCGCATCGCGCTCGCTTGAAGTTTCCGCCATAACATCCTGAGAACAGACTCTTTCGAGGAGCCGCGCATGGCCCGCAACGACATCTTCGTCTCCACGCAATGGCTCGCCGAGCGGCTCGACGCGCCCGACATCGTCGTGGTCGAGGGCTCGTACTACCTGCCGGCCCAGAAGCGTGACGCCGACGCCGAATATGCGCAGCAGCGCATCCCGGGCGCAGTGCGCTTCGACATCGATGCGGTGAAGGACAATGATTCGAGCCTGCCGCACATGCTGCCGCGGCCGGATGCCTTTGCCGCCGCGGTCGGCGCCATGGGCATCGGCGACGGCATGCGCATCGTCGTCTATGACGGCCTCGGCCTGTTCTCGGCGCCGCGCGTGCGCTGGACCTTCCAGACCTTCGGCGCCAAGGACGTGGTGATCCTCGAAGGCGGCATGCCGCAATGGCTGGCGGAAGGCCGGCCGGTCGAGGACGGCGCACCGCGACCGCGCGCACCGCGCAGCTTCACCGCCAGGCTCGATCATTCCGCTGTCGCCGATGCCAATGACATCGCTCGCGCCATCGAGATCAATTCGGCTCAGGTGATCGATGCGCGCGCCGCCGATCGCTTCCGCGGCGAGGCGCCGGAGCCTCGCGCCGGCCTGCGTTCCGGCCATATCCCCGGCTCGCTCAATGTGCCTTCGTCGGCCCTGGTGACGGACGGCAAACTCAAATCACCGGAAGAGATCGTCGCCGCCTTCCAGAGCGCCGGGGTCGATCTCGACCGGCCGGTGATGACGACCTGCGGCTCCGGCGTCTCCGCCGTGATCCTGTCGACGGCACTGGAATCGATCGGCAAGTCGACCCGTGCGGTCTATGACGGCTCCTGGTCGGAATGGGGCGCGAGCGACCGCCCGATCGCAACTGGGCCGGCCAAGGACTAACCGATCAAAACACCGACCAGCCGGTGCGCTCGACCAGGCGTTCGAGCGCGAGCGCACCGACATGCGAGGTGCCGGCGGCGTTGAGCCCCGGCGACCAGACCGCGATCGCAGCCTGCTTCGGCACGATGGCGAGGATGCCGCCGCCGACGCCGCTCTTGCCGGGCAGCCCGACCTTGAAGGCGAATTCGCCCGAAGCGTCGTAATGGCCGCAGGTCATCATCAGCGCCTTGACGCGGCGCGCCCGCGCCGGACGGCAGACCATCGCGCCGGTCAAGGGATCGATACCGTCGCCGGCCAGGAACAGGCCGGCGCGGGCGAGCTGGGCGCAGCTCAGGCTCAGCGCGCATTGGTGGAAATAGACGTCGAGGACTTCGGCGACCGGGTTCTTCAGATTGCCGAAGGCGCGGATGAAATTGGCGAGGCTGGCATTGCGGAAGCCGGTCTGCGCCTCCGAGCCGGCGACCTCATCGTCGATCGAGACCGATGGATCGCCCGAGAACTCGCGCAGGAAGGCGAGGATCTCCGCCGCAGTCGCTTTCGGCGTCCGGCCGGTCAGCAACGCATCGGTCACGACCAGCGCGCCGGCATTGATGAAGGGGTTGCGCGGCACGCCACGCTCCTGCTCGAGCTGGACGATCGAGTTGAAGGGCGAGCCCGACGGCTCACGTCCGACCCTGTGCCAGAGCCGGGCACCGACCCGCTCCAGCGCCAGCGTCAGGGTGAAGACCTTCGAGATGCTCTGGATCGAGAACGTCACATCGGCATCGCCGGCCTGCGCACGCTCGCCGGTGCAAGTGACCACTGCGAGGCCGAAGCGGCGTGGATCGACCCGCGACAGCGCCGGAATGTAATCTGCGACCTTGCCGCCGCCGATATGCTCGGCGACGTCCTCATGAACAGAAGCGACGATGTCCGACAGGGTACGCATGTCCGAACTCCGCCGCTTCCAAGCTTGCACCCGGCCGACCTTCGCACTCGCCTGACCGAGCGGCAATCGCCTCAGCCCGCGCTTGGCAAAATCCCCGCCCCTGCGCATGCTGCGCCCGTGCTGGGGAGCCGCCCATGACCTATTGCCTCGGAATCCTGTTGCCGTCTGGCCTGATCCTCGCCTCCGATTCGCGCTCCAGCGCCGGCGTCGACCAGATCGCCGTGGTCAAGAAGCTCGCTCTGTTCGAGGTACCGGGCGAGCGGGTGATCGCGATCCTCTCGGCCGGGAACCTGGCGACGACGCAGGCCGTGGTCACCATGATCCGGCAATACACCAAGCATAAGCAGGAGAGCGCCGCCGGCGGCGAGAACCGCGACATCCTGGCGGCGCGCACCATGTTCGACGTGGCGCAGATCGTCGGCGGCGTGCTGCGCGAGGTGCTGCGCCTCAACCGCAGCTTCGTCGAGCCCTATGGCGACCCCAACGGCTCCTTCCTCGTCGCCGGCCAGATCGCCGGCGAGCCGCACCGTCTCTTCCAGGTCTATTCGGCCGGCAACTTCGTCGAGGCATCCGGCCGCACCCAGTTCCTCCAGCTCGGCGAGACCAAATACGGCAAGCCGATCCTCGACCGGGCGCTGCAGGAAGCGAGCGGGCTCGACGAGGCGGCCAAACTCACCCTGCTCTCCTTCGACGCCACGGTGCGCTCCAATCTCTCGGTCGCGCCACCGATCGACCTCTTGCGCTACGAGGCCGACAGCTTCTCGACCCGGCACCTCGTCAAATACGACAGCCACCATCCCTATTGGGCCGATCTGCGCCAGCGCTATAGCGACGGGCTCTCGGCGCTGGTGGCGAGCCTACCGGCGCCGGATTTCCCCGCCTGACTACTGCAGCAGCGCGACCATCGCCGCATAGCCGCGGCGGCGGGCGTGTTCGAGCGGCGTCGTGCCCTCGCGGTCGGCAAGGTCGCGGCGCGCGCCGGCCGCAACCAGCGCCTTCACCGTCTCGACATGGCGCGATCCACCATTGCCGAGGATCACCGCCTCGATCAGGGCGGTCCAGCCGAGATTGTTGACATGGTCGAGCGGCGCACCGGCGGCGATCAGCTCCCGCACCACGCCGTCATGGCCGAGATGGGCGGCCGCGATCAGAGCCGTGCCGAGATAAGGGCTGGTGACGGCGCGCGGATCGCCGCCGATGGCGATCGCGGTGCGCATGGTCTCGATATCGTCGGCGACGGCCGCGATCGTGATCGCGTCATAGGCGCGGTTGTCGAGCGCGCGCGGATCGGCGCCCGCCTTGGCGAGCTCGCGCATCACCTCGCGCTGGCGGGCATGGGCGGCGGTCAGCAGCGCGGTGCGGCCCTCGCCGTCGCGCGCTTCGAGGCCGCGACTCGCCGCAATCGCCTGCCGAAGGGTCGGCAGATCGCCGCGATAAGCCGATAGATGCAGCGCATCATAGGCAGCGACCTCAGCCGGCGATGGCGGAATCTGGGCCTGCGCAGCCCCGTTCAAGCCCCAGACGGCTGCCATGAGCAGCGCAGAAAATCCGTTTCGGCAAACGTTCGCCCCGCGTCGTTTCGTCTCAGGCATCAGCTTTCGCCTCCGATTTTTGCGCAATCGGCGCAAAAGATCGCATTTTGCACAAATTAAGGTCAGCCTTGCTGCCCCTTCCCCCTTGCGGGCCAGGCCGGGGCGCCCTATCTCGTGTGCACCGCAGCAGAGATGCTGTGGCGCCCTCCTTGGGCGTTTCCTCCCTAGACTTCGGCCTGCGCTTCGGCGTGGGCCTTTTTCTTTGCGGAGAAGGCTAGCGCGGCCAGAGCTGGCCGCGCAACGATCAGTCGATCGCGATCATCACATCGGAGGCCTTCACCACGGCATAGGCCTGCTGCCCGACCGCGAGCTTGAGCTCGTCGACCGCAGCATTGGTAATCGCCGAGGTGACAGTTGTGCCGCCGACATCGAGCTTCACATGAGCGGTGGTCGCGCCTTTCACGATCTCGACGATGGTGCCCTTGAGCTGGTTGCGGGCGGAAATCTTCATGCTGGTCTCCCGGATCTGACAAGCTCGCGAGTCCGCATCAGGCAGACTCGACCTTTGGTCGCTCACCGTTATATTCGGCGGCACATAGCGACAGCAACCGCAGCGAGGACCGCCCTATGCCATCGAGCCGCCGAAACGTCCTGGGTCTCACTGCCGCGCTGCTGATCGGCGTCGCCTCCTTCACCGGCCCGGCCTTCGCCCAGAGCAAGGAATTGGTGGTCTTCGCCGCAGCGAGCCTGAAGAACGCGCTCGACGAGGCCGCGGCGAACTGGGTCAAGGAGAGCGGCAAGCCGGCGCCGAAGATCTCCTATGCGGCGAGCAATGTGCTGGCCAAGCAGCTCGAGCAGGGCGCGCCGGCCGATCTCTTCCTCTCGGCTGATCTCGACTGGATGGACTACGCCCAGCAGAAGAACCTGATCGTCAAGGACAGCCGCATCAGCCTGCTCGCCAACCGGATCGCGCTGATCGCGCCGGCCGACGCCAAGACCACGGCGACGCTGGTGCCGGGCGTCGATCTCTCCGCCGTGCTCGGCCAGGGCCGGTTCGCCATGGGCAATGTCGATTCGGTGCCGGCCGGCAAATACGGCAAGGCGGCGCTGGAGAAGCTCGGGGGCTGGGACAAGGTCAAGGACAAGGTGGCGCAGGCCGACAATGTCCGCGCCGCGCTGCTGCTGGTCTCGCGCGGCGAAGCGCCGCTCGGCATCGTCTACACCACCGACGCCGCCGCCGACCCGAAAGTGAAGGTGATCGCGACCTTCCCGGAGGACACCCATCCGCCGATCGTCTACCCCGTCGCCATCACCCGGGATTCGGCCAATCCCGACGCGCAGGCCTTCCTGACCTATCTGCGCGGCAACGGCGCCAAGGCCAGCTTCGAGAAGCAGGGCTTCACCGTCCTGAACAAGCCCGCCTCCTCCTCATGAAAGATTGCTTGTGAGCGACTGGCTGACGCCGGAGGAGTGGACGGCCGTCCGCCTCAGCCTCGTCGTCGCCACCACAGCCATGCTGGCGAGCCTCCCTCTGGGGCTCGCCATTGCCTGGCTGCTGGCGCGCGGGCGCTTCTGGGGCAAGTCGCTGCTCGACGCCGTCATCCATCTGCCGCTGATCCTGCCGCCGGTCGTCACCGGCTATCTGCTGCTGATCGGCTTCGGCCGACGCGGGCCGATCGGCCAGTTCCTCTATGACTGGTTCGGCATCGTCCTCTCCTTCCGCTGGACCGGTGCGGCGCTCGCCTGCGCGGTGATGGGCTTTCCGCTGATGGTCCGGGCGATCCGGCTCTCGATCGAGGCGATCGACCGCAAGCTCGAGGATACGGCGGGGACGCTCGGCGCCGGCCCGTTCTGGGTGTTCCTGACGGTGACGCTGCCGCTCGCCTTGCCCGGCATCCTCGCCGGCATGATCCTGTGCTTCGCCAAGGCGATGGGCGAGTTCGGCGCGACCATCACCTTCGTCTCAAACATTCCCGGTGAGACGCAGACCCTGCCTTCGGCGATCTACACTTTCACGCAGGTGCCGAACGGCGATGCCGGCGCGATGCGGCTGACCCTGATCTCGATCGCGATCTCGGTTGCGGCGCTGTTCGCCTCGGAATTCCTGGCGCGGCTGGTCGGCCGGCGGATCGCCGTCGAATGAGCGCGGTCATCGAAGTGTCCGTGGCGCACCGGCTGGGCGCCTTTTCGCTCGATGCCGCTTTCGCCTCGGATGGGCGGCTCACCGCGCTGTTCGGCCGCTCCGGCTCGGGCAAGACCTCGCTGGTCAACGTCATCTCCGGCCTGGTCCGGCCGCAGGAAGGCCGCGTCGTCATCGACGGGCGGGTGATGGTCGACAGCGCCGCCGGCGTCTTCGTGCCCAAGCACCGGCGGCGCATCGGCTATGTCTTCCAGGAGGCGCGGCTCTTCCCGCACCTCTCCGTCAGGCAGAACCTGCTCTATGGCCGCAGGTTCGCGCCAAAGGCCGAGGATGGCGGCAGCAAGCTCGACGACGTGCTCGATCTGCTCGGCATCGGCCATCTCCTGCAACGGCAGCCGGGCGCGCTCTCCGGCGGCGAGAAGCAGCGCGTCGCGATCGGCCGCGCCCTGCTGGCCAAGCCGCGCCTGCTGCTGATGGACGAGCCGCTCGCCTCGCTCGACGAAGAGCGCAAGGCCGAGATCCTGCCTTACATCGAGCGCCTGCGTGACGGCTTCGGCATCCCGATTGTCTATGTCTCGCATTCGATCGCCGAGGTGGCGCGACTGGCGACGCATCTCGTCATCCTCGACCAGGGCAAGGTCTCGATGAGCGGGCCGACCGCCGAATTGATGTCCCGCCCCGACGTGCCGATCCTCTCGGCGGCGCCGGAAGCCGGTGCGATTCTGGAAGCGCACGTGCTGCGTCATGAACCGGAGCACGGCCTGACGGTCCTGGAGACTGCAGCCGGGCCATTGCAGATCGCGCGGCGCAACGTGCCGGAGGGGACAGCGCTGCGCGTGCGCATCCTCGCCAGCGACGTGATGCTGAGCCTGAAGCCGCTCGACGGGATCAGCGCGCTCAACGTCCTGCCCGGCCAGGTCTCGGCGATCGGCGCCCGGCACGGCGATGGCGGGGCACTGGAAGTGCGCCTCGATTGCAATGGCGCTGGCCTGCTGGCCCGACTCACCGTGAAATCGGCCGAGCAATTGCGGCTGGCGCCCGGCAGTGCGGTCTATGCGGTGATCAAGAGCGTCTCGATCGATACGCCCTGAGCGCTCAAGCCTTCTTGCCCGGCTCGCGCGCAGGCGCGCTCGGCGAGACGGCCGCACGCAAAGCCGCAATCTCCTCTGCCCCCGCCGTCAGCGTCCTCGCCTCGATGGCGCGATAGTTGGCGACGATCTCGCGGCCGAGCGGGGTCAAATGCGCGCCGCCGCCCTTGGCGCCGCCCGGCTGCGCCTCGACCAGCGGCGCGCGGAAGATGCGGTTGAGATCGTCGACCAAGAGCCAGGCTCGGCGATAGGACATCTTCATCGAGCGGCCGGCGGCGGAGATCGAGCCGGTCTCGCCGATCGCCTCCAGGAGCTGCACCTTGCCGGGGCCGAGGCGTCCGCCCGGCGTGAAGTCGAGCCGGAAGCTGAAGCTCACGGCAGGCAGGGACTGGTCGGTCTTCGACAAGATCGGCCCTCCGCGGCCGCGCGCGCTCAGTAGAGCCGCGTGCGGTAGGCCTCTTCGAGATTGGCGTCGGCTTCGGCAGCGTCGACCGCCCTGGTCTGCTCGGCGACGATGCGACCGAGCGTCGGGAAGCTTGAGCGCTCGACCTGCGATTCCTGGGCCCAGAGCTTCGAGCGGAGCAGCGCCTTGCCGCAATGGAAATAGGCTTCGTCGACCTCGACGATCAGGCCGAGCTTCGGCGCCTTCTCCAGCATGGCCATCGGCTCCAGCAGCGCGGTGTCCGTGGTCATCCGGCCCCTTCCATTGACGCGCAGGGTCTCGGCGATCCCCGGCACGAAGAAGACCAGGCCGACACCAGGCGAACTCAGCACGTTGCGAAAGGAATCGATCCGGTTGTTGCCGCGCCGGTCGGGGATCAGCAGCGTCCGCTCGTCGAGGACCTCGACGAAGCCCGGCCCGTCGCCACGCGGGCTGGCATCCACGCCGCCCTCGCGGTCAGCGGTGGCCAGCACGAGGAACGGGGAGAGCGCAATGAAGTCGCGACAGAACTTGTCGAGCCGGTCGAGCACCTTCTTCTGCACGACCAGAGACTCCTCGCCGACGATTGCGCGCAGCTGGGCTGCATCGTCGACCGTCGTGCCCGGCTTATGGCTGATCGCGTTCATCTGACGTCTCCGAAGGCCTGCCGACCCAGCCGGCGCAGGACGCATAACATGGCTCTGCGGTCGGCCGAAGCCTCGCCACAACCTCAGGTGATGCGCCGGACGCTGTCGGCGATCTCGCCTGGCTCGAACAGGCGCTTCCAATCCGGCCGGAGGATCGTCTCCTTGCCGAAGACGATCGCCTTGTTGCAGGCGTCGGAGAACACGCCCTGGACTTCGCCGAAGGTCACCGCAGCCAGGATGTTCATGTGGCCGAGCAGGAAGTCGCGCGCCGCCTCGCGCGGCACGCCGCGCGCGATCGCCTCCTCCATCGCCTCGCGCATCGCGTCGAGCAGCGTGGCGCAGACGGTCTCCGACAGGCCGGGCTCGAGGATCGCCATCTGCTCGACGGTGACGCGATGCGAGCGCATCACCGGCGCCCAGATCGCCCGCGCCACCTCCTCGCCAACGGCGTAATGCGCCTCCGGCCCCTGCATCAGTGCGTTGACGATGTGCTGCTTGGCGGCGATGCCGCCGAAATGGTCGGCGCGTGCCGCCTCCTCGGTCTCGTCGTTGAAGATCGGCGGGTGGCAGGGATGGGTGACGAAATAGGTGATGTCGGCTCGCACAGGCAGATGGCCGGCATGGGGCGCCGCAGCGTCGAGGATGACGACGATCGTCCCGGCCGCCAGCTTCGGCACGAGGCCGGCGGCAACCGCGCCGACCGCGGTGTCCGGTACCGCCAGGATCACGACATCAGCCCCCGCGATAGCCGCATCGGGCTCGACGCAGGCCACACCGAAGGCTTCGCGGATGCGATCCTGGCCGACCGGGCTGATCTCGACATGGCGGATATCGAAGCGCGAACGGGCGAGATTGCGGCCGAGCCGCATGCCCATCTTGCCTCCGGCACCGAATAGGGCGACCACCGTCATCGTCTTCCTCCGATCTGCGCGTCCGTTGCCGACACAGTTTGACAAGCTCGCAAGGCTTTCCTCCAGACGTCAACGCCGTTGTTCCGCAACTTGCCTGCCCCCGTTGTCCGGTTGGCGCATGGGTCGCCTGCCAATCTTGCATGCAAGATAACTCAGAAGATTGACGCCCCGGGACGATGACAGGATAGTCGGCGCCCTCTGTCACCCCTTTCGGATCATCATGCCCCGCCCGACGCCGTCCACCGCCCTCGAACGCTTGCGCGTGCTCGACCTGACGCGCGTGCGCGCCGGGCCGACCTGCGCCCGCATCTTCGCCGATTTCGGCGCGGACGTGATCAAGATCGAAAGCCCGCCGGGGCTCGATCCGAACGAGAACATGAGCGGGCCGCGGCATGGCTACGACATGCAGAACCTGCACCGGAACAAGCGCTCGCTGACGCTCAACCTGAAGACGGAGTCCGGCAAGGCGATCCTGCGCAAGCTGATCGCCGACGCCGACCTCTTGGTCGAGAACTTCCGGCCCGATGTGAAGGAGCGGCTCGGCCTCGATTTCGAGACGCTCCATGCGCTCAACCCGCGCCTGATCCTGGTCTCGATCTCGGGCTTCGGCCAGAGCGGGCCCTATCGCCTGCGCGCCGGCTTCGACCAGATCGCCCAAGGCATGGGCGGGATGATGTCGGTCACCGGCCTGCCCGGCCAGGGGCCAGTGCGCGCCGGCATCGCCGTCGCCGATTCAGCTGCCGGCCTCTATGGCGCGATCGGCGCGCTGGTCGCGCTGCAGGAACGCGCCGTCTCGGGCAAGGGCCAGTGGGTGCAGACCTCGCTGCTCGAAGCCCAGATCGGCATGATGGATTTCCAGGTCGCGCGCTATCTGGTCGAGGGCAAGGTGCCGCCACAGGCCGGCAACGACCACCCCTATGCGACGCCGATGGGCGTCTATGCCACCCGCGACGGCCATATCAATCTCGGTGTCGGCGCCGAGGGGCACTGGCGTTCCTTCTGCGGTGCGCTCGGCCGGCCGGAGCTCGCGACCGATCCGCGCTATGACAATATGGAGAAGCGCTTCGCGGCGCGGCCGGAATTGCGCGTGCTGCTCGAGGAGATCATGTCGACGCAGGACAGCGCCTATTGGCTCGACGCCTGCGAGAAGGCGTCGGTGCCGGCCGGGCCGATCTATGCGGTCGATGCCGTCTTCGACGATCCGCAGGTGCAGCACCTCGGTATCGCGCAGCCGGTCAATCACCCCGCGATCGGCGACATCCGTGTCGTCGGCCAGCCCGTCAGCCTGTCGCGCACGCCGTCCAGCATCGCGACGCCGACGCCGGACGCCGGCGACCACAACCTCGAAATCCTCACCGAGCTCGGCTTCGACGAGGCGGCCATTGCCGGCCTCAAGGCCGAAGGCGCGATCTGAAAGGCATCCGATGAACGACGAGATTCTCTACGACGTCGCCGATGGCGTCGGCACGGTCACGCTCAACCGGCCGCAGGCGCGCAACGCCTTGACCTTCGCCATGTATGAGGGGCTGGCCGAAATCCTCGGCAATCCCGAAAAGCACGGCGCGCCGAAGGTGTTCGTCGTCACCGGCGCCGGCGAAAAAGCCTTCGCCGCCGGCACCGACATCTCCCAGTTCCGCGAGTTCAAGACGGCGGAAGACGCCCTCGCCTACGAGAACCGGATCGAGCGGGTGATCACCACGATCGAGAGCTGCACGGTGCCGACCATCGCGGCGATCGCCGGCGCGGTCACCGGCGGCGGCGCAGCGATCGCCTGCGCCTGCGATCTCAGGATCGCGACGCAATCGGCCCGTTTCGGCTTCCCGGTGGCGCGTACTCTCGGCAATTGCCTGTCGATGGCGAACTATGCCCGGCTCGCCAGCCTGCTCGGCCCGGCTCGCGTCAAGGACATCATCTTCACCGCCAGGCTGGTCGAGGCCGAGGAAGGCCATCGCGTCGGCCTCTACAACGAGCTCGTGGCCGACCATGCCGCACTGCTGGCGCGGGTGAAGGAGCTGGCCGAGACGATCCGCGGCCATGCGCCATTGACCATGCGCGCCACCAAGGAGGCGCTGCGCCGGCTCACCGAGGCGGCGAGCAAGGATGTCGACGGCGATGACCTCGTCACCCTCTGCTACACCAGCGCCGATTTCCGCGAGGGCATGGAGGCCTTCCTCGGCAAGCGCACGCCGAACTGGCAGGGCAAATGAGCGAGACGATCGGCTTCATCGGCCTCGGGCTGATGGGCGCTGGCTTCTGCAAGCGCCTGATCACGATCGGCCGCAGCGTCGTCGGCTACGATCTCGACCCGGCCCGGCGGGCTGAAGCCGAGGCGCTCGGCGTCAGCCTCGCTGCCTCCCCGGCCGAGGTCGCCGAGCGCGCCAATCCCGTCTGCATTGCGGTCACCACCACCAAGGCGGTGCAGGCGGTGATCAGCGGCGACGGCGGCATCCTCTCAGCCAAGACGCGGCCCGGTGCCATCGTCATCGATTTCTCGACCACCGAGATCGGCGTGACCAAGGCGCTCGCGGCGGCGCTGGCGGAAGCCGGCATCGGCTTCGTCGACGCGCCCGTCTCGGGCGGCCCGCCGGCAGCCGAAGCCGGCAAGCTCGCGATCATGGCTGGCGGTGCGCCGGAGGCGATCGCGGCGGTACGGCCGCTGGCCGAGAGCCTCGGCCTCTTCACGCATATGGGCGCGGTTGGCGCCGGCCAGGCGACCAAGCTGGTCAACCAGGCGCTCTGCCTGACCAACTATGTCGTGGTGGCGGAATCGCTGCGGCTGGCCGAGGCCTATGGCGTCGACGCCGGCAAGATCCCGGCAGCGCTGGCACCTGGGCTCGGCAATTCGGCGGTGCTGCAGGCGATGATGCCGCGCATGGTCGCGCGCGATTTCGCGCCGAAGGGCTATGCCAGGCAGGTGCTCAAGGACCTCGAAATGCTGATGGAGGCCGGGCGCGAGCAGCACTTGGCCATGCCGATGGTCGCCCAGGCGACGACGCTCTACCGGATGCTGGTCGCGCAGGGCGATAGCGAGCTCGACGCGATCGCGGTGCTGAAAATGCTGCCGGAGGTTGCGCAGGCGTCGAATTGACCTGAGATCAGGCGCCGTCCGGCTTGGCGGCCTTGTCCTTCAGCGCCGCGACGAGGCCGGAGAGGCCATTGCGGACATGCTCGCGCAGGCGCTGGCTCGCCAGCGCGGCGTCGCCGGCGGTAAGTGCAGCCAGGATCTGCTCATGTTCCTGGATCGCCATCTTCCAGCGCTTCGGCCAGAGGTTCGAGGAATAGCGGGCACGATCGACCCGGAGCGCCAGCAATTCCCAGACCCAGAGCAGGACGGGATTGCCGGAGAGTTCGACGATGCGGCGGTGGAAGGCCTTGTTGGCCTCGAAATAGCCCGGCAGCTCGTCGCGGGTGTGATGCAGCATCATCCGGTAATGCAGCATGCCGATCTCAGCGACAGCCTCGTCAGTGGCGCGCGCGGCCGCGAGCTCTCCAGCCAGCCCCTCGATCGTCGAAACGACGTCGATCAACGCCTCGATCTCGCCGACATCGAGCTCGGCGACGACCGAGGACTTGTTCGGCAGCGCGCGCAGCAGGCCATCCTGGGTCAGCGTTTTGATCGCCTCGCGCACCGGCGTGCGCGAGACCCCGAGCTGCAGGCAGAGCTCGCGCTCGTTCAGCTTGGCACCGGGCGCCAGCGCCCCGGTGACGATCAGATTGCGCAGTTTTGCGACCGTGCTGCCGTGCAGAGCGCCTTTGCGCCGGCCCGGCTCGGGTTGCGGAACCTGAGCGAGAAGCGCTGCGAGCGGGGTCGTGTCGGCCGGACTATCCATGGCGTCCTGTATATCGCGCCGCCGGCTTGCTGTCGAAAAATTCTTGCATACAAGAATTCAGCCCCCTAGAACGAAGCCGCCGGCTATCCGGCATCCCTTTCCGCAATCCGGACAGCGCCATGCACATCGTCGACCTCTCCATGCCGATCGCGCCGCATTTCCGCTGGCCGGTGGAGCTTTCGATCAAGGGCGACATCGCGGCGGGCGACCAGTTCCGGGTCTCGAAGATCAACGGTCCCTGCCATGGCTTCTCGCATGTCGACGCGCCTGCCCATTTCGTCGCCGGTGCGCCGACGATCGAGGCGACGCCGCTCAGCCGGGTGGTCGGCCCCTGCCGCGTGCTCGATCTGAGCGGGCGCCCGGCCAATGAGCCGATCAAGCCCGAACACCTCGCCGCTGCCGATGCCGGCGGCGCCGATGGCGAAATCCTGCTGCTGGCGACGCAGTGGAACGACCGGCGCGATTACAACGACAAGAGTTTCTGGACTGAAGCGCCCTGGCTGACGCTGGAGGCGGCGCAGTGGCTGGCGGAGCGCAAGCCCACCGCCGTCGCCTTCGACTTCCCGCAGGACTACCCGATCCGCCTCCTGCTCGAAGGCAAGGAGGTGCCCAAGCCCGAGCATGTGACCCACCATGTCCTGCTCAGCCATGGCGTCACGCTGATCGAATACGTCGTCAACACCAGCAAGCTGACGGCGCCGCGCAACCTGTTCTCGGCCGCGCCGCTGCTGATCCCCAACGCCGACGGCGCCCCTGCCCGCATCTACGCCATCGAGGGCCTGGCCGTCTGACGGCCGCCCCCTGCCCCGCCCAAACGAAAGCTATTCCAGTGAACATCGAGAACCTGTTCGCGCTGAAGCCCAGCGCGCCCGATCGCGTGATCTCTGCCGCCCTGGTCGGCGCCGGCGAGTTCGGCGCCAGCTTCATCGGCCAGGCCCGGCGCGCGCCGCATATCGAGCCGCGCGTCGTCTGCGACCTCGACATCGGCCGCGCCCGCAAGGCGGCTCTCGCCGGCGGCCTGAGCGAAGGCGAGATCATCGCCTGCTATAGCGCCACTGAGGCCAAGGCCGCGCTCGGGCGCGGGCTGGTCGCGCTGATCGGCGCTGCCGCCCATCTCGAAGGGCTTGCTGTCGACGTCGTCGTCGAGGCGACCGGCGATCCGGAAGGCGCGGCGATGACCGCGCTCGCGGCGATCGAAGCCGGGCGTCATCTCGTCATGGTGACGAAGGAGGCCGAATGCATCATCGGCCCGATCCTGGCTCATCGCGCCCGGCAGAAGGGCGTCGTGCATACCCCGGTCGACGGCGACCAGCCGAGCCTGCTGATCGGGCTGATCGGCTGGGCCCGTGTGCTCGGCCTGCCGATCGTCGCCGCCGGCAAGTCGTCCGAATCCGATTTCGTCTGGGATCCCGAGGCCGGCACGGTCACGGCCTGGGAAAAGGCCGTACCGGCCGCCGATTTCGCCGCGGCTTTCGGCAAGCTCGGCAGCGATCCGCTCAGCCTGCTCGACGCCCGCGCCCGGCTGCCCTTCCCGCGCGCCACCGTGCCCGATCTCTGCGAGATGGGCATCGTCGCCAACCATACCGGGCTGATGCCGGATGTGGCTGCGATGCATGCACCGATCGCGCGCACCACCGAATTGCCGAGCCTGTTCCGCCCGGCGGCCGAAGGCGGCCTGCTCTCAGGCAAAGGCCGGGTCGACATGTTCAACTGCCTGAGACGGCCGGACGAGCTCTCCTTCGCCGGCGGCGTCTTCGTCATCGCCGAGACGCCCGACCTCGCCACCGGCAAGCTCTTTGCCGGCAAAGGCATCCCCTGCTCGCCCGACGGTCGCTATGTCCTGCTCCACAATTCGGTGCATCTGCTCGGAGCGGAAGCGCCGATGTCGGCGCTCTCGGCCGCCCTGCTCGGCCAGTCGACCGGCGGCGCCGAAGTGCTGCCGCGCGTCGACCTGACGGCACGGGCGAGCCGCGACCTCGAACCCGGCGAGACGCTGATCATGGGCTATCGCCATGTCATCGAAGGGCTGGAGCCGCAACTGACGCCGGCCCGTCCGCTCGGGCCGAGTGAGCCGGTGCCCTACTACCTCACCGCCGGCCGACCGGTTGTGCGCAAGGTGGCGCGCGGCACGGTCGTCACCTGCGCCGATATCGCGCTCGACGAGGAGACCACGCTGGTTCGCCTGCGCCGCGAGCAGGACGCGCTGTTCAACCTCGGCGCGCTTTGACTCTGCGACAACATTCTGTATGCAGCATACAACACTCAGATAAAGCTAATCGCTAGCGGGCGACCGCCGAGGAAACGATCGGGAGGCAGGGATGACGGGCGCGAGCACCGGACCGGCCGGGCACAGCCCGAACCACACCTGCCTTCCGCCGCAGCGGAGTTGAGCCATGGTGGCAAGCCCCGACCAGCGCGCCCGCTTCCTCGCCTCTGGCGCCGATGACGACCTGCCGATCATCGACGCCCACCACCATTTCTTCGACCTCGCGCGCAATTATCACCCCTGGCTGAGCGACCATCCGGTCGCCTTCCGCTATGGCGACTACAGCGCGATCAAGCGCGACTTCATGCCGGCCGACTACCAGCGCGTGATCGACGGACATCTCGTCGTCGGCAGCGTGCTGATGGAAGGCGAATGGGACCCGCGCGATCCGATCGGCGAGATGCGCTGGGCTTCCGAGGTCGCGCACGAACATGGCCTGCCGAGCGCCGCGATCGGCCAGATCTGGCTCGACCGCGACGATGTCGGCGAGGTCGTCGCGGCCTATCGCGACATGCCACTGGTCCGCAGCGTCCGGCACAAGCCCAAGGCGGTTGCCCGCGCGGATCACAGCCCGGATTTCGCCGCGCCCGGCTCGATGCGTGATGGCAGATGGCGCGACGGCTATGCCCTGCTGGCCGGCGCCGGGCTCAGCTTCGACCTGCAGACGCCCTGGTGGCATCTGGACGAGGCGGCCGAACTCGCCCGTGATTTCCCTGCGACCACCATCATCCTGAACCATGCCGGCCTGCCGGCCGATCGCAGCGCCGAGGGACTTGAAGCCTGGCGCGCCGCGCTGGACCGGTTGGCGCGCGAGCCGAACGTCGTCGCCAAGATCTCCGGCATCGGCGTGCCCGGGCAGGCCTGGTCGCTTGATCTCCAAGCACCAGTGATCGACGGCGTGATCTCGGCCTTCGGCATCGAGCGCTGCGCCTTCGCCAGCAACTTCCCGGTCGACAGCCTCTGCGCCTCGTTCGGCACGATCTTCGACGTGTTCAAGGCGGCGGTCCACGAGCGGCCGGCACTCGAACGCCTCGCACTGTTCCACGACAACGCCGCGCGCTGGTACGGGCTCGCCGCCGAGGGAGCCGCCTGATGACACTACGCGCCTTGCTCCTGCGCCTGACCGAGGATGTGCTGATCGCCGGCTTCGTCGTGATGATCGCGATGGTCTTCGGCAATGTCGTGCTGCGCTACGCCTTCAGCTCCGGCATCATCTCCTCGGAGGAATTGTCGCGGCTGATCTTCGTCTGGCTGACCTTCGGCGGCGCCTTCCTGGTGGCGAAGGATGGCCAGCATCTCGGCATGACCACCGTCGTCACCATGCTCGGCCGCAATGGCCGCTGGTGGTGCCGGCTCGCGGTCGAGGCGCTGTCGCTGTTCTGCATGGCGATGCTGGTCGTCGGCTGCTGGCAGCAGGCTTCGATCAATATCGAGAACCACCAACCGGTCACGGGCGTGCCGGTCGCGGTGACCTATCTTGCCGGCCTCGTCGGCGGCATCGGCATCGGCGCGCTCAACCTGATCGCGCTGGCAAGGCTGCTGACCGGCCGCATGCCGGATGACGAGCTCGTCGTCGGGGCGGAATCGGAAGAGCTAACCGCCTTCGAGAACCAGCAGGCGGCGGAGAAGCGCTGATGACCGTCTTGATCTTCCTGGGATCGCTGATCGGCGCGATGATGCTCGGCATGCCGATCGCGATGGCACTGCTGGTCTGCGGCGTCGCGCTGATGCTGCAGCTCGACACATTCGACTCGCAGATTCTGGCGCAAAACCTGATCGGCGGCGCCGATTCCTTCCCGCTGATGGCGGTGCCGTTCTTCATGCTCGCCGGCGAGCTGATGAATGCCGGCGGCCTCTCGCGCCGGATCATCGCGCTGGCGGTGACGCTGATCGGCCATGTCCGCGGCGGGCTCGGCTATGTCGCGGTGCTGGCGGCGCTGGTGATGGCGAGCATTTCCGGCTCGGCCGTCGCCGACACCGCGGCGCTCGCCGCGATCCTGCTGCCGATGATGAAGCAGGCCGGCTACAACCTGCCGCGCGCCGCCGGGCTGATCTCGGCCGGTGGCATCATCGCACCGGTGATCCCGCCCTCGATCGGCTTCGTCGTCTTCGGCGTCGCCGCCGGCGTCTCGATCACACGGCTGTTCATCGCCGGCATCGTGCCCGGCATCCTGATGGGCCTCGCACTGCTCATCACCTGGTACATCGTCGCCCGTGACGAGCCAGCCGCCCGCGTCAAGCGCGCATCCTTACGCGAGATCGGCCAGGCGGTCCTCGACGGGCTCTGGGCACTCGGCCTGCCGGTGCTGATTATTGGCGGTATGAAGGCCGGTGCCTTCACGCCGACGGAAGCCGCAGTCGTGGCGGCGGTCTATGCCGCCTTCGTCGGCGGCTTCATCTATCGCGAGCTGAAATTCGAGCATCTGCGCCCGGCCTTGCTGGCGGCGCTGAAGACCTCGGCGGCGGTGATGTTCCTGGTCGCGGCAGCGATGGTCTCGGCCTGGCTGATCACCATCGCCGACATTCCCGGCCAGGTCTCCGCCCTGCTCGGCCCGCTGATCGAGTCCAAGACGCTGCTGATGCTGGCGATGATGATGCTCGTCGTCGTCGTCGGCACGGCGCTCGACTTCATCCCAACCGTGCTGATCCTGACGCCGGTGCTGATGCCGATCGTCAAGCAGGCCGGGATCGACCCGGTCTATTTCGGCGTGATGTTCATCATCAACAACGCCATCGGCCTGCTCACCCCGCCGGTCGGCACCGTGCTCAACGTCGTCTGCGCCGTCGGCCGCATCCCGATGGACCGCGTCATCAGGGGCGTGATGCCGTTCCTGCTTGCGCAGCTCGCCATCCTGCTTCTGCTGATCTTCGTGCCCGAGATCGTCACGGTCCCGGCGCGCTGGCTCTACGGGCGCTGACGCGCCTACCCCACAACAAAACAGGGAGGACAGACCCATGACCATCACCCGCAGGACCGCTCTCACTGGCGCAAGCGCCGGCATCGCCCTCTTCGCCATCGGCCGCCCGGCTTTGGCGCAGGCGGTGAAGCTGCGCTTCGCCCACCCGCATCCGGAAGCCGACAGCTGGCACAAGGCGGCATTGCTCTTCGCCGAGCAGGTCAAGGCCAAGAGCCAGGGCCGCTACGAGGTCCAGGTCTTCCCGAACGGCGCGCTCGGCTCGGATGCGCAGACGATCAGCGCCGTGCGCGGCGGCTCGCTCGACATCTGCCTGACCGGCAATCCATTCTTCACCGGGCTCGCGCCCAAGCTCAACGTGCTCGACCTGCCCTTCCTGATCCAGAGCCGCAAGCATGCGGCGGCCGTGATGGACGGGCCGATCGGCGACGGCCTGCGCAAGGAACTCGAAGGCTCGAACCTCAAGGCCCTCGCCACCTGGGAGATCGGCTGGCGCAACCTCACCAACAACCGCCGCCCGGTCGCAACCGCCAACGACCTCAAGGGACTGAAGATCCGCACCACGCCGAACCCCGCCCATATCAAGGCCTTCCAGCTGCTCGGCGCGATCCCGACGCCGATGGCCTTCACCGAGCTCTTCACCGCGCTGGAGACCGGCACGGTCGACGGCCAGGAGAACCCGGTCACGCTGATCCTCAACGCCAAGTTCAACGAGGTGCAGAAGCATCTCTCGCTGACGCGCCATGCCTTCACCACCGGCCCGCTGGTGATGAACAAGAGCAAGTTCGACGCGATGCCGGCCGACATCCAGCAGCTGCTCGCCTCGATCGCGATCGAATGCGCCGGCATCCAGCGCAAGATGAACGAGGATACCGAAGGCTCCAGCCTCGCCGAGCTGAAGAAGGCCGGCATGCAGGCGGTCGAAAACCCCGACCGCGATTCCTTCGCCAAGGTCGTCACCGCCGAGGTCGAGAAGGAATTCGTCGGCAAGTATGGCAGCGACGTGCTGGACGCGATCAAGAAGGCGGCCGTCTGAGGGCTGCTGCAGCAAGGCGAAACCCGGTGTGAGATCCGCGGGATCCCCTCTCCCGGATGGGAGAGGGGTAGGGGTGAGGGACCGCCGCTGATTGTTTGGGCGCTGCGCCGCCGTCGCGCCTTCTGCGGTTAGGGCGGGCCCTCATCCCTGCCCTTCTCCCACACGGGAGAAGGGTTCCCCGCGCCCTTCATCCGCATGCGGAGACATCGAGCGCTCCGCCGAAGGGAGAGCAAATCTTCCTATCTCTCAGCCTAGGAAGACGATCTTGGCGTAGCTGCTGATCCAAAGAGATGATTCTTGGCTTTTTGCACGGCGCCATGGCGCGTCGGCCAACGCAGGCATAGCTCAGCATGCTCTGAGCAACCGCCTGCCGAGGCTGATCATGACGACCGCGCGCCAGCTTCATCTCGGGGCCTTCATGCGCCCCGTCAGCATCCATACCGGCGCCTGGCGCTATCCCGGCGCTTATCCCGATGCGAACTTCAATTTCGGGCATCTGAAGCGCTTCGCGCAAAAGCTCGAAGCCGGCAAGTTCGACGCCTTCTTCATGGCCGACCATCTCGCCGTGCTGAACATGCCGGTCGAGGCGCTGAAGCGCAGCCATACCGTGACCTCGTTCGAGCCGTTCACGCTGCTCTCGGCGCTGGCCGGCGCGACAGAGCGCATCGGCCTCGTCGCCACCGCCTCGACCACTTTCGACGCGCCCTATCACATCGCCCGGCGCTTTGCTTCGCTCGACCATATCAGCGGCGGCCGCGCCGGCTGGAACATCGTCACCACCTCGAACCCGGACGCGGCGCTGAATTTCGGCCTCGATGCCGAGGTCGACCACGGCGAACGCTATGACCGGGCGCGCGAATTCTATGATGTCGTCACCGGGCTATGGGATTCCTTCGCCGACGACGCCTTCATCCGCGACCGCGAGAGCGGGCTCTATTTCGACCCGGAGAAGATGCGGCGGATCGACCACAAGGGCGAGCATCTCTCGGTGCGCGGGCCGCTCAACATCGCAAGGCCGCCGCAGGGCTGGCCGGTGATTGTCCAGGCCGGCGCCTCCGAGCCCGGCCGCCAGCTCGCCGCGGAGACGGCCGAAGTCGTCTTCGCCGCGCATGGCACGCTCGCAGCCGGCCGAGCCTTCTACGCCGATGTGAAGGGCAGGATGGAGGCGATCGGCCGCAATCCCGACCATCTCAAGATCCTGCCGGGCGTGCTAACGGTGGTCGGCGACAGCGTCGAGGAAGCTCGCGAGAAGCGGGCGCTGCTCGATTCCTTCGTGCATTACGACAGCGCCATCGCCTCGCTCTCGATCGCGCTCGGCCATGACGCGACCGGCTTCGACCCGAACGGCCCCCTCCCCGATATCCCCGAGACCAACCACAGCAAGAGCAGCCGCGAGCGGACGATCGCGCTCGCCCGCCGCGAGAACCTGACCGTGCGCCAGCTCGCCCAGCGCCTCGGCGGCTATGGCGGGCTCGCCTTCGTCGGCACGCCGAAGACGATCGCCGACGAGATGGAGCAATGGCTTGTCGAGCGCGGCAGCGACGGCTTCAACGTGATGTTCCCCTATCTGCCGGAGGGGCTCGACGACTTCGTCGACAAGGTCGTGCCGGAACTGCAGCGGCGCGGCCTGTTCCGCCGGGAGTATCAGGGGCCGACACTGCGCGATCATCTCGGCCTGCCACGGCCGGTCAATCGTCACTTCGCCTGAACCTTCCCCGGCGAGCCGCTGCCGGGGACGATTTCGCCGTCCGTCATCAGATCTTTGAAAAGCCGTTTCATTGACCCGGGAGCGGTGTTTGCGAATGATCTGAACATCGAACCGCAGCGATGCGGGCCGATCGCGGGATTTGCCGGAGCAGCTTGCACCGCGTCACCAAAGCTAAAAGCGCCACGAGACTGTCGTGGGCTCCCAATCTGGAGACGCATGATGGTCTACGTGCTCTATTTCGCCAGGCGGCAGTTGCGGCGGCTCTCCGCCTTCCTGCTCTGGACGCGCAGCTGCCCCCCGCCGTCGGGCCAGCAATAGCCCTCGCAAAATCTGCTCCGGCGGCGCATATCCAGCCTCGACTTTACGGAGGCGAGCCATGTTCCAGGCGGCGACGATCTCGGCCAGCGACAAGCCGGGCTTCTACAGGGAGCTCGTCCAGCAGCTCGAAGGCCTGCTGCATGGCGAGCGCGACGCGATAGCCAACGCCGCCAACCTCTCGGCCCTGCTCTATGATGCGATGCCGCAGCTGAACTGGGCCGGGTTCTACCTGATGCGCGGCGACGAGCTCGTGCTCGGCCCGTTCCAGGGCAAGCCGGCCTGCGTGCGCATTCCGGTCGGGCGCGGCGTCTGCGGCACGGCCGTGGCGCGACGCGAGTCGGTGCTGGTCGAGGACGTGCACGCTTTTCCCGGCCATATCGCCTGCGACGCCGCCTCGCGCTCGGAACTGGTGGTCCCGCTGATCCGCGACGGCCAAGTCATCGGCGTGATCGACCTCGACAGCCCGGAGCCCGGCCGCTTCGACGACGACGATCAAGCTGGGATCGAAGCGGTCGCCAGGCTCTATCTCGAAGCCAGCGACCGCTTCTGACTGCACTGCTCAACCGGCGACGATCAATTCGCAGCGCGCGTCGCGGATCATCTGCGCCGTCGCGGCCGGCGGCTGGCGGTCGGTCACCAAAGTCGAGATCTCGCTGAGATGGGCAAGCCGCGCCATGGCGACGCGGCTGAATTTGGTGTGGTCGGCGAGCAGAACCGAGCGGCGGGCATTGCGCAGCATGGTGCGTCCGACCACCGCCTCGTCGTCGCGGTATTCGAGCAGGTTCCCGGCCGCGTCGATGCCGCCGATGCTCGTCATGTGCAGGTCGCAGCGATAGTTCTCGATGAAGGCGGCGGCGTGCATGCCGCCGCAGGCACGGTTCGGCCCGAGCCAGTGGCCGCCGGTGATCAGGATCGAGATCTCCGGGCACTTGTCGAGGATCGCTGCCGCCGCCGTGCTGTTGGTGACGACGCGCAAGCCGCGCGGGCGACGCTCGGCGATCGCCTTGGCGAGCGCGTCCATGGTCGTGCCCGGGGTCATGAACAACGACGTACCGGGCGTCACCAGCTCGGCGGCAGCGTTGGCGATCGCGGCCTTCTCGGTCGCGGTCTCGACCACACGCAGGCCGTAATCGGTATTGGCGGTCGAAAGATTGGCGCTGGCCCCGCCGTGATGACGGCGCAGCAGCCCACGATCGGCGAGGTCCTGCAGATCGCGCCGCACGGTCTGCGGCGTGACGTTGAAGGCCGAGACGATCTCCTCGATCGCGACATAGCCGCGCTTGCCGAGGATATCGAGGATGTCGGCGTGGCGTTTGCTCAGCGGTTCCATGACAGGCCTGCTTCAGAGCCGAACCCGGGCAGGTTGCATAACCTGAACGGTAAAAACGTCTCTACGACCACTCGCGCTCATCGCGCAATGCGCGTTTGCGAAAATGGTATTGCGAAAGTGAAAGCGTAGGGCATCATCGCTTTCGCCGCGCAACCGGATCCTGCCGGCACGACAGAAGAAGAGATCCGGCGGGACGAAACATGCTGACCATGCGGCCAGAGAGTCGGCGGGTACGCCGTTATGCGCGCCTCATCCAATCGATCGCGCTTTCTGCTGAGGGATGCCGGGCATGAGCGGCAGCCGGATCGTCTGCGTCGGCAACCTGGTCCAGGACGAGGTCTTCGAGGTCGAGGCCCTGCCCTCGGCCGGCATCAAGACCGGCGTGCTCGGTTACGTGGAACGCTTCGGCGGGCCGGCCGCGACCGCCGCGGTAGCGATCTGCCATCTCGGTGGGCAAGCCGCCTATTGGGGCCGGGTCGGCGCCGATGCCGCCGGCGAGACGGGCCTGCGGCTACTGCGCAGCCATGGCGTCGACTGCAGCGGCGTCGCAATCCTGCCGGAGGGGCGCACGCTGCGAGCGATCGTCCTGGTCGACAGGCGCGGCGAGCGCAGCATCGTCTCGAACCGGCGCAGCCTGTCGCAGGATGCGAGCGTGTTGCCACAAGGCGGGCTGGACCATGCGGGCGCCGTGCTGGCCGACACGCGCTGGCCGGGCGGCGCGGGAATCGTCCTCGATCGCGCCCATGCAGCCGGAATCCCGAGCGTGCTCGATGTCGATGGCGGCACGCCGGAGGATAACCAGCGCCTGATCGCCAAGGCCGACCACATCGTCTTCTCGGCCGAAGGCCTGCGCGATTTCGCCGGTGACGGACCTACCGAGGAGCTGCTGCGACGCTGTGCCAACGGCTCAGGCAAGGTCTTCGCCGTGACGCGCGGCAGTGCCGGCAGCATCTGGCTGATCGACGGCGAACTCGTCAGCGTGCCCGCCTTCAAGGTCGCGGCCAAAGACACCACCGGCTGTGGCGACGTCTTCCATGGCGCCTATACGCTCGGGCTTTGCGAGGGCCAGAGCCCGGTCGAGGCCGCGCGCCTCGCGGCCGCCGTCGCGGCGCTCAAGGCCGAGCGTGCCAATGGCTGGGACGGCATGCCCGATCGCGCCGCCGTCCACGCCCTGCTGGCAACCGGCGAAACGCATCCGAACTGAAGATTGGAGCAATTGCGCATTGCAACATGACTTATGTTGCAATGCGCGAAATCGATAATGTCACTTGCGATAACGAAAATGGCATGCATTGATTGCGAACGTGACGAGGCAGGCCTCCACCCCACCTCGCCGGAAGCCCGGTAGCCCGCCGGCGCTTTCCGTTTCGAAGCCGTTTTCGAAGGTATGACCCATGGCATGCGCCTCGCTCGCTGAGCTGACCGACGACCTCAAGACGATCGGTGTCGATCTCGCCGGCCCGTCGCCCGACTTCAGCAAAAGCAAGCGCCCGCCGGATGCGATGCTCGATCGCTGGGCCGAGACAGCGGCGCTGGCCGAGCCGGAGGCGCGCGCGGTGGCGATCTGGGCGATCCGCGAGGCCGCCCATGCCGCCGGCATCGTGCCCGCCTCGATCCAGGAGCTCTATCTCGCCTGCGCCGCCGGCAAATGGTCGGGCAAGACCGTGCCGGCGATGAACCTGCGCGGCTGGAGCTACCACACCTGCCGCGCCGTCTTCCGCGCCGGCAAGGAGCTCGATTCCAAGCTCTTCATCTTCGAGCAGGCGGTGGGCGAAGCGCTCTACGCCCAGCAGCCGCCGCTGGAATACGCGGCAGCCGTGCTCGCCGCGGCACTGCGCGAGGGTCATGTCGGCCCGGTCTTCCTCCAGGCCGACCACGACCAGATCAGCGCCAAGGCCTATCTCGCTGATCCGAAGGCGGAAGTCCGCAAGCTCGAGACCATCATGCGCGAGCAGATCGCAGCCGGCATGTACAGCATCGACATCGACGCCTCGACAGTGGTCGACCTGTCGCTGGCGACGGTCGAGGACCAACAGCGCGTCAATGCCGAGCTGACCGCGCATTTCACTGAGTTCGTGCGCGGCATCGAGCCCAAGGGTATTTCGATCTCGCTCGGCGCCGAGATCGGCGAGGTCGGCCACGAGAACACCACACCGGAAGAGCTGCGCGCCTTCATGAAGGTCTATCTGGAGGAGATGGCCAAGCGCGGTGCCAAGCTGCCGATCGTCAGCAAGATCTCGATCAATTCCGGCACCTATCACGGTGGCAAGGTGCTGCCGGACGGCACGCTTGCGCAGGTCAATGTCGACTACGATCTGCTGAAGACGATCTCGACGATCTGCCGCAGCGAGTACAACATGGCCGGCGCGGTCCAGCACGGCGCCTCGACCCTGCCAGGCACGCAGCTTGCCAAACTCCCGAAGGCGGAGGCGGTCGAAGTCCATCTCGCGCTCGGCTTCAACAACCTGATCTTCGACCACCCGGCCCTGCCGCAGGCGCTGAAGGACCAGATCAAGGAATACACCTTTACCAACCATCTCTCCGAGAAGGGCGCGGGCGAGACCGATGCCCAGTTCTTCTACAACACCCGCAAGAAGTCCTGGAAGGTGATGAAGAAGCCGTTCTGGGAGATGCCGAAGGCGGCCGAGACGGCGATCATGGCCTCGCTGCAGGAGATGTTCCGCAACATGTTCACCTGGATGAATGTCGGCGGAACGAGCAAGCTGGTCGACGACAACACCACGCTGGTCAAGGTCGCCCCGCCGGTGCCGGAGGCCCTGCGCAAGGCACGCGCAGCTTAGAAGCCTACGCCTGTTCCGGCGCCCGCAACGACGGATGCGCCGCTGATCAAGAAGACTGCCAAAAGGACAACCAACGGGAGGAAACGCATATGGATCAGCATCGCAGGTCTTCCTTGCTGACACTCGCGGCGATGGCGCTCGCCTCGGCGATCAGCCTGCCTACGCTCGCCCTCGCGCAGCAGAAGGAGGTGCGCTGGGGCCAGTGGAAGGGCACCGAGGTCGGCGAGAAGTTCATGGGCGAGCTCAAGGCCGCCTTCGAGAAGGATCACCCCGACATCAAGCTGACGCCGGTCGACTCGCCGTTCACCGGCTTCCATGACCGCGCCATCGTGCTGCACCAGGCCAAGAAGCTGCCGGACGTGCTCCTGGTCCAGGTCGACTGGGTCGCCGAGTTCGCCGATCTCGGCATGATCGAGCCGCTCGACGTGCGCATCGCCAAGGAGCCGAAAGAGTTCTTCGCGAACATCCCGGAAACCTTCCACGCCAAGTGGAAGGGCAAGCAGTACTATCTGCCGATCGAGAGCGGCGCGGTGGCGCTGTTCTGGAACACCGACCTGTTCAAGGCCGCCGGCCTCTCCGGCCCGCCCAAGACCTGGGACGAGTTCGCCGAGTATTCGCGCAAGCTGACCAATCCCGACAAGCGCCAGTTCGCGGTCACCGGCACGCTCCAGGCAGAGCCGCCGACCAACATGACCTATGACATCTATCCGCTGCTGCTGCAGAACGGCGCGACGATCATGGACCCGGCGACCAACAAGGCCGTGTTCAACAGCCCCGAGGGCGTCGCCGCGATCGAGTGGTACATCGACCGCATGAACAAGGACAAAGTCTCGGTGCCGGGCGTGCTGAGCAATGGCGAGAAGGAGAAGCGCGCCAACTTCGCCTCCGGCAATGTCGCGATGATGTTCGAGGGGCCGTGGGGCGTCGCCATCCAGAAGCAGCTCAACCCCAACCTCAACTACGACATCGCCCCGCTGCCGAAGGGCAAGAGCACCGGCACCATGGTGCGCGGCTCGCTCAACACCATCAGCAGCCAGGCGCAGGACAAGGACGCGGCCTGGACCTTTATGAAGTGGCTCTCGGGCCCGAAGGGCATCGAGATGTGGGCGAAGGGCACCGGCGGCTTCCCGGCCCGCATCGACGTCTCGAACCAGGACTGGTTCAAGGAGCGCAAGCTGTTCCAGGCCTTCGTCACGCAGATGGCGCAGCCGAACGCGCAGTCGCCGTTCCTGTCGATGCCGAACGCCGTGCAGATGAACAAGGTGATGACCACCGAGATCCAGAACGCCGTGCAGGGCAAGAAGACCGCCAAGCAGGCGCTGGATGACGCCGCCGCCGAGTGGAACAAGGTCCTCGCCGGCGCCAAGTGACGTCTAAAACGCTCGTCGTCCCGGGCGACCGAAGGGAGACCCGGGACCCATGTCTGAGCCTTCATGTGCGAGGCTCCGGCATGGATCCCGGATCCGCGCGGCTGCGCCGCTTGTCCGGGATGACTCGGATCATTCTGAGAGGTGGCGATGTGCCGCCGCCCCGCAACGATCGGCGAGTCATGCTGCTGACGCTCAAACGCAAATACCGCGAGGAAGTCCTGGCCGCGTCCTTCCTGTGGCCGTCCCTCACGATCCTCGTCGCGCTGCTGATCTATCCGCTGATCGACGTGGTCCGCCTGAGCTTCCACGACAGCAACCTCCAGCGGGAGGTCTGGGTCGGCCTCGGCAACTACATTGCGCTCGCCAATGATCCGCTGTTCTGGACCTCGTTCTGGCAGACCGTGGTCTTCACCTTCTTCAGTGTCGTGCTGCACCTGGTGATCGGGCTCGGCCTCGCGCTGCTGCTCAACATGAATCTCGACCCGGCCTTGCGGACCATTGCACGTGGCCTCCTGATCGTGCCCTGGCTGCTGGCACCGACCGTCGCCGGCATGATCTGGGTGCTGATGCTGCAGCCCTTCGGCGTGCTCAACGGCCTGCTCGCCTCGCTCGGCTTCATCGACACCAATTTCACCATCTCCTGGCTCGGAGATCCCGCGACGGCGCTGGGATCGGTGACGGCGATGAATGTCTGGCGCGCCTTCCCCTTCTTCATGGTGATGCTGCTCGCCGGCTTGCAGGCGATCCCGAAGCAGCTCTACGAGGCCGCCGAGATCGACGGCGCCTCGCTGTTCCGGCAGTTCTGGCACATCACCCTGCCGCAACTGCGCGGCGTCATCACCACGATCGTGCTGCTCGACTCGATCTGGACCTTCCGCGCCTTCGACCCGGTCTATGTGATGACGGGCGGCGGCCCGGCGCACGGCTCGGAGGTGCTGGCGACGGCGATCTATTTCGACGGCTTCCAGAAGCTGAAGTTCGGCTACGCCTCGGCCGAGGCGGTGGTGATGTTCATCGTGCTCTTCATCGTGAGCGCCATCTATGTCCGCCGAACCATGAGCAATCAGCAATGACCCTCGCCCAGCCCGTCGCCGCGGCGCATCCCCGCCCCTATCTCGGCAAGATCGGCATTCGCGGGCGCGAGCGCCTGATCAACCTCGCCGCCTATCTCCTGCTGTTGATCGCGATCGTGATCGTGTTCTTCCCGCTCGCCTGGATGCTGACCGTCTCGGTCAGGCCGAACATCGAGGTGATGCGGATGCCGCCGGAATGGCTGCCGCAGGTGTTCACGCTGGAAGGCTACCGCAAGATCTTCGCGAGCCCGCGCTATCTCGTCGTTTTCGCCAACACGATGGTGATCTCGCTGCTGGTGACGGTGCTCTCGCTGATCCTGGGAGCGATGGCGGCCTATGCGCTGGCGCGCTTCAAGTTCGCCGGGCAGCGTGCCGTGCTGATGTTCCTGATCACCACGCAGATGTTCCCGCTGGTGCTGCTCTGCATCCCTTATTTCCGGATCTTCATCACGCTCGGGCTCTACGACACCCGCACCTCGCTGGTGGTGGTCTACCTGACCTTCACCCTGCCCTTCTGCATCCTGATGCTGCGCAGCTACTTCATCAACATACCCCGCGACATCGAGGAGGCGGCGATGGTCGACGGCTGCTCGCGGCTGGGGGCGATCTTCCGGACGCTGGTGCCGATGTCCTATCCCGCCTTCATCGGCGCCGGGCTCTACACCTTCCTGCTCGCCTGGAACGAGTTCCTGTTCGCGGTGGTGCTGATCGAATCCTGGGAGAACCGGGTGCTGACCATGGCGATCTACAGCCTGATGGCCGAGTTCGTCACCGACTGGAACACGATGATGGCCTTCTCGGTGCTGGCGAGCCTGCCTCTGGTGATGGCCTTCATCTTCCTGCAGAAATTCATGGTCCAGGGCATGACGGCGGGCGCGCTGACCTCGTGAGGCGGCGCGACCGGCCGCCGCTTCGCATTTTCAAACGCCTGTAAAGTTGATAACCCCGCTAGACAATTGCGGGAGGCCGGCCGCGTGCTGACCAACAAGGGCAAATACGGCATCAAGGCGCTCGTCCACCTGGCCCGGCTCGAGCCCGGCGAGAGCGCCCAGATCGCCGAGATCGCCCAGAAGAACGCCATCCCGAAGAAGTTCTTGGACGCGATCCTGCTCGACCTGCGCAAGGCTGGCCTGCTGCGCTCGAAGAAAGGGCCCGGCGGCGGCTATGCGCTGGCCCAGCCTGCCAGGGCCATCGCACTCGGCACGGTGATACGGGTGCTGGAAGGCCCGATCGCGCCGATCGCCTGCGCCAGCCGCTCCGCCTTCCGCCCCTGCGAGGATTGCGATCCGGACAATTGCCCGGTGCGCATGGCGATGAGCGATGTCCGCGAGGCCATGACCGGCGTGGTCGACGGCACCAGCATCGCCGATCTCGCTCGCCGCGCGCCGCTGCGCCACGAACTGCCAGGGGACTATTCGATCTGAAAGCTAGCCGACCGGCACGCCGAGCCCCGCCTTGACCCGGTCCATCGCCACGAAGGTCCGGAACTTGCGGATATTGGCGTCGGCGAAGAACAAGCGCCGCGTCAGCGCCTCATAGGCCGCCATGCTCGGCACCAGCACGACCAGCATGAAATCGACCTCGCCGGTAACATAGTAGCATTGCTGCACCTCCGGCGCGGCGAGGAAGGCGCGCTTGGCCGCGTCGATATCCTTCGCCGTCTCGCTGACCAGCTCGACCTCGACGAAGAGCGTGATCGGATGCCCGAGCGCTGCCGGCTCGACGACCGCGACATTGGCGGTGATGACCCCGTCCTTCTCCATCCGGCGGATACGGCGCTGTACGGCTGGCGCCGACAGGTTGACCTTCTCGCCGATCACGCGCTGCGGCGTGGTGTTGTCCTGCTGCAGGATGGCGAGGATCGCCCGGTCGAAGGCATCGAGGGCGGAAGCGGATGTCTCGCTCAAGCGCAACTCCCTGAAACAAACTTGCAAGGCAGGCCGGTGATTGCAGCGCCTTTTTCACCGCGCTTGCAATATCTCTTCACCGGACATCGCAAAGAGGCAAGCCATGCTCCTGCTCAACCAGCTCCCGGATTTCCGCCAGCCGCTCCACCCCGTCGATGCCGAAACACTCGGCCCCGCGGGAGCCGACGCCATTGAGCGGCATCTTGCGGGCCGGACCGAGCATGTGCCGACGCCGCTCTGCGCCCTGCCGAGCCTCGCCAAGGAGCTCGGCATCGGCGCACTGCACCTCAAGGACGAAGGCCAGCGGCTCGGTCTCGGCAGCTTCAAGGCGCTGGGCGGCGCCTATGCCGTGACGCGCCTTGTGCTGGAAGCGGCGAGCGAACGGCTCGGGCGGACGCTGGACGAAGCCGACCTGACCTCGCCGGAGGTTCGCGCGATCGCGGCCGGGATGACCTTCGCCTGCGCCACCGACGGCAATCATGGCCGCTCGGTCGCACAGGGCGCACAGCTCGTCGGCGCACGCTCGGTGATCTTCATGCATGGCGGCGTCAGCGAGCCGCGCGCTGCGGCCATAGCGCGCTTCGGCGCCGAGATCGTGCGTGTCCCCGGCACCTATGACGATTCCATCGTGGAAGCCGCCCGCGTCGCAAATGAGAACGGCTGGACGACCGTCTCCGACACCTCCTGGGACGGCTATGAGCGCATTCCCGGCCTCGTCATGCAGGGCTACACCGCGATCATTCGCGAGGCCCTGCGCCAGCTGCCGGAGGCGCCGACCCATGTCTTCGTCCAGGCCGGCGTCGGCGGCATCGCCGCGGCGATAGCGGCGCAGCTCTCGCTCGCGTTCGGGGAGAATAGACCGGTCTTCACGGTAGTCGATCCCGCTCGCGCCGCCTGCCTGTTCGAGAGCGCCCGCGCCGGACGGCCGACCAAGATCCCCCATGGCGCGCCGACGGTGATGGCGATGCTGGAATGCTACGATCCCTCGCCGCTCGCCTGGCGCGTGCTGTCGCGCACGGCCGACGCCTTCATGACGGTCGAAGATGCAGTCGCGATCGAGGCGATGAACCGGCTGGCGCGCCCGGCCGGCAGCGATCCGGCGATCGTCGCCGGCGAGAGCGGCGCGGCCGGCTTCGCCGGTCTGCTCGCGGCGCTGCGCGATCCGCAGGCGCGGGCCGCACTGAAGCTCGACGCCTCCTCGCGCATCTTCGCCGTCGTCACCGAAGGCGCGACCGATCCCGAGCGCTATGCAGAGCTGGTTGGGCTGACGCCGGCCGAGGTCGCCGGGACGGCTGCGTGATGGCGGACAGGCTCACCCTGCTCTACCAGAGCCATTCGCCCTATGCCCGCAAGGTGCTGGTCTGCGCCCATGAGCTCGGGCTGGCGAAACGTCTCGACGTCGTCCATCACGAGACCAGCCCGACCAACCGCAACGGCGCCGTTTTTGCCCGGAACCCGCTCGGCAAGGTGCCGGTGCTGCTGACGCGGGATGCCGGTCCGCTCTTCGATTCCGTGGTGATCTGCGACTATCTCGACCGGCTCGCCGGCGAAGGTTCTCTGATCCCGCGCGATGGGCCGGCGCGCTACGAAGCACTACGCCTGCAGGCGTTGGCGCAAGGCCTGTGCGATGCCGGCATCGCCGTGCGCTGGGAGACCGAGCGCCGGCCGGAAGCACTGCGCTATCGCCCGCTCGCCGATGGGCAGACGACCAAGCTGCTCGAGGCCTATGACTATCTGGAAGCGCAGGCCGATCTCGACGGGCCAGTGACGGTCGGCCAGATCGGGCTGGCGACGGCCCTCGCCTGGCTCAGCTTCCGCAAGCTGCCGGATTTCCGCGCGCGGGCACCGAAGCTCACGGGCTGGTACGACCGCTTCAACCAGCGCCCGTCGATGCGCGCCACGCCCTATGAGGGCGAGACGCAGGATTGATCGTTAGCCCTCGACCGGCACCATCGCAGCGACGGCGAGATCGCTGGACCGCTCGCTCGCTCCCAGTCCTTCGGCGACACCGAGGCGGTCGGCCAGTGGCCGGTTCTGGCTCATCTTGCGCTTGCCTTCGAGCCGGGTGATCGGGATGCGCAGGCCGACGATGCCGCGCAGCTGCGCCTTCACGAACTCGGGCGGCGCGTCATCGACCGCCCAGGGCTGCGCCCGCGTGCCTTCGTGCAGATTGGTGAGGCGCGTCACCGCATCGAGCAGGCGCTCGGGATCGTCGAAGAACTCGGCCGGGCCATAGGCGTGCACCGCCTGGTAGTTCCAGGTCGGCACGACCTTTCCGGTCTCGCGCTTGGTCTCGTACCAGGACGGCGTGACATAGGCGTCGGGGCCGTTGAACAGCACCATCGCCTCGCCGATCGCCGCCTTCTGCCATTGCGGATTGGCACGGGCGAGATGGCCGTGGAGCACGCCGAACTCACCCTCCTCTTCCGAGAGGATCAGCGGCAGCGGCGTCGCGAGCAGCCCCTCGGCCGTAGCGGTCACAAGCGTGGCCAGCCGGCAGGCACGCATCATCGCGTGGATCTCGGCGCGGTCGTCGACGCGGAAGGCCGGCGGCGTGTACATGGTAAGGGTCTCCTTGCGGTCGCCGCCGTCATGCCGCTAATCTGGCCTGCATGAAACGACCAGTTTCGAGCAATATAACTGGACCAGTTGACCGCAACCTCGGCGCCCAGCGCCGCGTCGTCGCGGCGATCAAGCGCGAGATCGCAGCCGGTGTCCATGCGCCCGGATCGCGCCTGCCGTCGACGCGGGCGCTCGCCGCCGAATGGGGGCTGTCGCGCACCACCGTCACGGCAGCCTTCGAGCAATTGGCTGCCGAGGGTTATCTCGAAACCCGGCCGGGCGCGCGGGCTCGGGTCGCGGCTGGGCTGGCTCAGGCAGAGTCGGTAGCCGGAGACATTCCCTCCCCTCGAACGACCGAACTCTCTGCCTATGGCCAGCGGCTGGCATCGGCCGCGCCCATTCCGTGGAACCCGCAGCCCTTCGCACTCGATTTCCGCTATGGCGAGCTTGCCGGCGGCGATTTCCCGACACTCGCCTGGCGGCGGGCGCTGGCGAACGCGGTGACCAAGCGGCCGAGCCGCCTGCGCTATGGCGACCCGCGCGGCCTGCCGGAATTGCGTGCGGCGCTGCAGGGCTATCTCTGGCGCGGTCGCGGGCTGCGCTGCGAGATCGACGACATCCTCGTCGTCAATGGCTCGCAGCAGGGTTTCGATCTCTGCACAAGGCTGCTGCTCGATCCCGGCGATCGCGTCGTGATCGAGGACCCCGGCTACAACCTGGCGCGCCAGGCCTTCCTGACGGCCGGCGCCGAGCTTTCACCACAGCCGGTCGATCGCGAGGGCATGCAGACCGCTGCGCTACCGCCGGCGCGGCTCGCTTTCGTCACGCCCTCGCATCAATTGCCGCTCGGCAGCATCTTGGCGGCGCCGCGCCGGCAGGAGCTGCTCGCCTGGGCGGCGCGCCATGGCGCCTTCGTCATCGAGGACGACTACGATGCCGAGTACCGCCATGGCGTCGGCCCGGTTCCGCCTCTGCGCTCGCTCGACCAGGCCGGCAGCGTGATCTATCTCGGCACCGTCTCGAAAACGCTCTCGCCGACGCTGCGGCTCGGCTACCTCGTCCTGCCACCGGCGCTGCGTGAGGTTTTTGCTCGGGCCAAGCGCCTGGTCGACCGGCACACACCCGAACTCGAACAGGCGGCCCTGGCCGAGCTGATCACCAGCGGCGCTTATGAGCGGCATGTCCGCCGCATCCGGCGCCGCAACGGCGAGCGACGGGCCGCACTGCTGAAGGCCCTGCGCGAGCGGCTCGGTGAACGCGTCAGCATCGTCGGCACCGATGCCGGCCTGCATGTCCTCGCCTGGATCAACGGGCTGCCGCAAGCGCGCGAAACGGAGCTGACCGAGCGCGCCGCAGCGGCTTCACTCGGCCTCTATGGCGTCAGTGGGCTTTATGACCGCCCGGACGATCCAGCGCGCAGCGCCGGCCTCGTCATCGGTTACGCCGCGCTCGACGAGGCGCAGATCGCAGCCGGCATCGCGCGGCTGGATGGGTTGCTGCGGGAGCTGGGGGCCTAGCCCTCAATTCCGGTAAGCCGGTTCCTCGGCGTCGAGCTGGCGGCGGATCGAGGCCAGGTGCAGCCTAGCCGATTCCGGATCGCCCTCGCGCATCTGTTGGTAGGCCGCTTCGGCGATCTCGGGCTTCACCGGCAGCACCTGGCGACCGGTCGAGAGCGCCAGCGCCTGCACCTCGCAGGCGCGCTCGAGATAATAGAGATCGTCCCAGGCCTCGGCGATGTTGGGGCCGAGCACCATGACGCCGTGATGCTTCATGAAGACGATGTCGGCGTCTCCGACCGCGCCGGCGATGCGGTCGCCCTCGCGCTCGTCGAGGGCGAGGCCGTTATAGTCGCGGTCGACCGCGGTGCGGCCGTAGAACTTCAGCGCCGTCTGCCCGGCGAAGATCAGCGGGTCGCCCTCGGTCATCGAGAGCGCCGTCGCATAGGGCATGTGGGTGTGGAAGGCGACGCGGGCGCGCGGCAGGTTCTTGTGGATGCGAGCGTGGATGTAGAAGGCGGTCGCCTCGGGCTGGCCCTCGCCGGCGACGACATTGCCATGGAAGTCGCAGATCAGCAGCTTGGAGGCGGTGAGCTCGCGGAAGGCCCAGCCATAGGGATTGACGATGAAGAGGTCGTCATAGCCCGGCACCAGCGCCGAAAAATGGTTGCAGATACCCTCCTCGAAGCCATAGCGCGCCGCCATGCGGAAGCAGGCCGCGAGATCGCGCCTCGCCTCCCAGACCGCATCGGAGTCGAGGTTCGGCTGGTTCGGGCCGGCGGAAGCGGTCGCCGGCATCGCGCCGGCCTTGAGGGAATGTGCCATGGGGTTAGTCTAGGGCTGCATCGACGCCAGGCAAGCGGACAGCCCTGCGCCAGGCGAACGGCCGACCGTGATGGTCGCATGGCTGCCGGCATTGCCTCGGTAGCCGCCGGCAACGCCGCGACGAGAGGTATTCAGCGATAGGCGAAACCGACCTTGGACGCGCGTTCGGTGAACAGTCGTCTACAATTTTAGCGGCGGCCGCTTGCAGTGCCTTGATCTCTGTTGAATCGTCCGCTCAGCCGGATCGTGATGCCTCCCGCCAGGGGAGCGATCCGGCTGAGCGGGATATCGGGACAGATGGAAGCGACATCTCGTGAGCGGCTCGTCATCGTCGAGGACGATCCCGTCACCCGTGCGGTCATCGCCGGCTATTTCATCGACCAGGGCTTCCAGGTCGAGGAGACCGAGACCATCGCCGAGGCACGGCGGCTGGTCCGGCGCTTCAAGCCGGACCTGGTCTTCATCGACGTCGTCCTGCCGGACGGGGATGGCTTCGAGCTCGCCAGGGAGCTCCAGGCGATCTCCGATGCCGGTATCATCTTCGTGACGCATCGCGATGCGGACGTCGACCGGATCGTCGGGCTCGAGCTCGCCGGCGACCACTATGTCGGCAAGCCCGTCGACCTGCGCGACCTTCTCGCCAGATCCCGTTCTCTTTTGCGCCGGCGCAACATCGAGCGCGACTCGGCGCGGCGCAACATCGTCGCCACCTTCGGCCCGTTCTACATCGACCTGCGGCGCCGCGAGCTCGCAACGGTCAACGGCGAGCCAATCCGATTGACCCGCGGCGAGTTCGACCTGCTCGCCGCGCTGGTCGAGAGCGACGGCTACCCCCTGACCCGCGACTACCTGATCGAGGTGGTCAGCAACCGCTATACCTCCGTCGACGCCCGGAGTGTCGACGCCCTGATCGCGCGCCTGCGCAAGAAGCTGGGCGACCTCGGTAAGGGAGGCATCATCGCGACCGTCAGCGGAACCGGCTACAAGCTCGGCGTCCCCGTCGAACGCGAAATCTAGGACAGAGCCGGCGCGGCAGACACTCCTTTGCCTAGTTCGGCAAGCGCATCGAGGGCCTCGGTGCGCGCTACACCGAGTGCCGCAATCGCACGTGCCAACGCCTCGGCCTCCGCGACCGGAGCGTCGCGCTCGAGCGCCGTAGCCAGGGCGAAGACACGCCCGAGGCCAACCGCTCCCGCCGAGCTCGCGAGCTGATGGGCCAGCCGCGTCAGTTCGGTGCGGTCCAGCGGCTGCATCACCTCCCGCATTGCGTTCAGGATCGTCCCGGATACGCCTGCGAACAGCGCCACGAGCTGGCGTGTGCGCGCGTCCCCGATCAGCCCGCTCTGGGTCCGGAAGAAGGCCACATCGACCGGCTGGTCCGGCGGCAAGGCGACGACCGGGCCGCGACCGCTGCGACGCCCCCGCCCCCCGATCGCCTGCAGGAGCGCCACGGAGGTGACCGGCTTGGAGAGGATCGTCGCCAACCCCGCAGCGCGCATCCGCCGCATCGTTTCCGGTGAGACATCCGCCGTCAGCGCCACGATGCGCGGCTGGGCGATCGCCGGCAAGGCGCGGATCGCCAGCGTGGTCTCGATGCCGTCCATGCCGCCCATGTGCATGTCGAGCAGGACGAGATCGAACGCCCGCTTGCGCAGGGTTTTGACGGCCGCCTCACCCGAGGCGACGGCGTGCACCTTGTGCCCGGCCTTGCCGACCATGAGCCGCGCGACCTCGCGCGTCACCGGGTCATCGTCGACCAGGAGTACCCGCTGCAATTGTCCGATCGGCGCATCGCCGGAGCGCCCCGCCGCTTTGGCCGCAGCCAATGGCAGCTTGACCGAGAACGTGCTGCCTTGCCCCTTGACGCTGGCGACCGTGATCGAGCCGCCCATCAGCTCGGCCAGCTTGCTGCAGATCGCCAGCCCGAGGCCAGCTCCGCCAGTGCGCCGACCCGTCTCCGGATCGACCTGGACGAAATCCTGGAAAATCTGATCCTGCATGGCAGGTTCGATGCCGATGCCGGTATCGCGTACCGTCAGCGTCAGCTCGCGGCGCTGTGCGCCCGGCCCCGGCTGCAGCTCGGCCCAGAACACGACCTCGCCCTGCTCGGTGAAGCTGGTCGCATTGCGCAAGAGATTGACGAGGATGCGGTGGATCTTGCCGGCGTCGCCATGCAGGCGCAGCCCCTCTGGCGGCGGGCGCAAGTGCAGGGCGAGCCCCTTCTGTTCCGCCAGAGGGCGCATCAGCCCCGCGGTCGCAGTCAGAAGCGCATCGAGCTCGAAGTCGCGCAGATCGAGGCTCTCGGTTCCGGCTTCCAGCCGGGACAGATCGAGCGTCGCATTGGCGAGATCGACCAACGCCTCGCCAGATGTCGCGGCCATGGTGAGCAGGCGGCGGTCGCGCTGGTTCAGACGGCTGCGATCGACGAGCTCCAGGACGCCGAGTACGCCGGAGAGTGGGGTACGGATATCGTGTCCGACCACGGCGAGGAAGCGGGATTTGGCCCGCGTCGCCTCCTCTGCCGCCCGCTGCCCGGCAGAGGCGAGCTCCAGCGCACTCTTCAGGGCAGCTGTACGTTCCGCGACCTTGTCCTCCAGGACGGCGCGGCTTTCGGCGAGACGTTCGGCCATCTGGTTGAACTGCTCGCCGAGCTCCTGCAATTCGTCGCCGGTGCGGATGTCGATCCGCTCGTTCAACTCACCCTGGCCGATCCGCGCCGCGCCGGCGCCGAGCGCCTTGATCGGCGCAACGAGCTTGCGGCTGAGGGCGATGCCGACCAGCACGGCAACGACGATCGCCACGGCCAGAAGGGCCAGCGAGCGCAAGATGGAAGTATAGATCGGCGCAAACGCCTCGCTCTCCGGCAGGTCGACCACGACATTCCAGTCGAGATCCGGCACGGCCGCCATGACGGAGAGCACACGCCGCCCCTCGACATCCGCCACCGAAAGGCCTGCGCCTACGGCCCCTGCCCCGCCATGCGCATCCACCAGCCAGGCGAGGCTGGTGTTCCTGAGGACGAAGCGCAGATCGGGATGAGCGATCAGCCGGCCGGACCGGGTGACGATATAGGCGCGGCCCTCCGCTCCGACCTTCAGCCGGGACACGACATCGCGGATGAAGACGAGGTTGACGGTCGCACGCGTCACCCAATGCGGCGCGGATGCGGAGCGCCGCAGCAGCACCATATGGGGCTCGGAGCCGCGCCGGAACTCGACCTCGCCATAGAACCGGCCTTGCGCGAGCGCCGCCTGGAAGCCCGGATCGGCCGACCAGTCCACTCCACCTCCGGCCCGGTCCCGCGCGAAGCGCGAAAGGAAGAGCTGCTCGCGACCGGCCTGGTCGATCTGGCGAAGGTCGAGAATGGCCGGGGCCTGCCGCAGCAACCGCAGGCCCTCGAGATGACGCTCCTCCGGCGAACCGGCCCCCGTCCCGCTCTGCACAGCCCAGTCGAGGTCGTTCATGATGTCCGCGACGAAGGCGCCGATCCGCTGAGCCGCCGCCCGGGCCTGTTCCTGCTGGACGCGCACGAGCAGGGCCTTCTGATCAGAGAAGGCGAAAAGAGTGGCGATCGCGGTGTTCAGCCCAAGCGCCAGGCAGATCGCCACGGCGACGAAGACCGTGTATTTGCGGGCGAGCCCGACGCGCGGTCGCGCTGCTTCTGCCTGCTCGACGCGCCCTTGCTGCGTCACGAGACGATCCGGGTGGCGCGGATCCGCAAGGATGGTGGCAGCTCCAGCCCCAGGGCGGCAGCGGCGGTTCGATTGATCACCAGCTCGAAGCTGCGCGAGAACTGCACCGGCAGTTCGGCAACATTCGCGCCGCGCAGGATGAGATCGATATAGGAGGCCATCAGCTCGGCGGTCTCCTCGCGTGCGCCGGTATACGAGATCAGCCCGCCCTGCAGCGTGAACGTGTCGAACGGATAGATCGCCGGCAGGCGTTGCAGCGCCGCGGTGGCGGCACAGATCGCGGCGTTGCGGAAGGTGAAGCTGTCCGGCAGGAACACCAGGCCGCCGCCAGCTCCCTCTGCGGCGAAGGCGGCGATTGCTCCCGCGATCTGCGACGCCTCGGTGACGTGGACTGTCTCGAAGCTCGGCCCCCCATCCGGAACGCTGGCATGCAGCCGCGCGAGATAGGTCTTGCCAGCGGCCGGCGTCGTATGAGGATTGAAGACGACGCCGATCCGGCGGGTCGCCGGCGCGATCTCGGTGAGGAGCTCGACCCATTTCTCCGACATCGCCGGATCGTTGTTGCTGAAGCCGGTGGCGTTGCCGTCGGGGCGCTCCAGGGAGCGCACGAAGCCGCTACCGATGGGGTCCGAGGCCGTCGAGAACAGCACCGGAATCTGCCGGGTCTGTGCCAGCACGGCAACAGTCTCGGCGCTGGAGCCGACGAGGATGGCGTCCGGCTTTTCCCGGACGATCTCGGCGGCGCTCCGCGCCAAGCCCTCGTCGGTCCCCCCGGTAAACCGCCATGTCACACGGAGGTTGCGGCCTTCGACCCAGCCCCGATCGGCGAGCAGCTTGCGCAGTTCAACGACCCTGGCGCGCACGAGTGGATGGTCGAGCGACACGCCGACCAGAATCACTATGTGCTTCGCCGATTCCGCCGCCAAGGCCGAACCGGCGGGGAGCACGAGCCCCCAGCTTCCCAGGCCGATCAGAACGGAGCGACGGAGCATGATGTGAGCCGGATCGAAGAGCGCTCCCAGCCGCGCCCTGAGGACGGTTCTCGCATGGTCCGCCTGCATGCGTCGAGAGGCGCGCGGGCCCGGACCGGATTCGCGACGACCACCTGCGTCTTCAGCCCGGCGCGACCGGCTCCGCGAACGTCTCAGGCTGTCTTGCCCAGATGCGCCAGTCGAGCTCATCGCCGAAGAGCTCCGCCGCAAGACTGCAATCGAGGGCGCTGTAAGGGGGACGGACGACCGAGAAGCCGAGATCGCTCATCGGAACAGGCACAAGCTCGGGTGCCCGCCGCCCTGCCCGCCGCAGCGCCTCGAACGCCGTAGCGACCCAGTCGAAGCGTGACACGGCGGGCGAGCCGGCGAGGTGAACGATGCGGGGGATGGCGTCTGCCGCCTTCATGCGCTCCGCCAGGACCAGGAGCCTTTCGGCGAGCGGAAAGATCGGCGTCGGCGAGCCGATCTGGTCGCTTGCCAATCTGACGACGTCATCATGACCCTGCAGAAGGCGGGCGATGAAGTCCCTGCCGTCACCGAACAGCCAGGCGACCCGGGCGACGCACACGCCGGCATCGACGGCGAGGACGTTGTGCTCGGCCTCCGCCTTCTGCCGGCCGTAAGCGTTGACCGGCGATACCGGGTCGGTCTCGCACCAGGGACGGTCCGTGGCGGCGCCGAACACATAATCCGTCGAGATCTGGATGAACGGCACGTCGAGGTGCGCGCAGGTCCGCGCCATATGGCCCGGCGCCAGCGCGTTGACGGCATAGGCCCGCTCCGGCTCGGATTCGGCGGCTTCGACACTGCTGATGGCGGCCGCATTGATGACGACCTCCGGCTTCAGCCGTGCGAACGCAGCCTCGACGGCAGAGGCGTCGGAAATGTCGAGTTCCGCGTGCGGCGGGGCGAGCACGCGCGGTCCGCCGACCCGCGACAAGGCGCGCGCCAGCCGGCCGCTCCCGCCGCTGACGAGAATCCGGGCCTGCATCGGTCGCTTCGCGGTCATCGGCTCGCCACCATCACGATTTGCCCGCACCGGCCTCGAAGGCGGCACGTGCGCGCCGCACGACGTCGAGGAAAGCGCTGATCATCCGGCTCGCCTCGCGCTGCTTCAGAACGACCACATGGGCATAGGTGTAGACCTCGGCGCCTTCGATCGCGATCAGCTTCAGGTTCTCGTCGGGCACGAACTCCGCTTCGGAGACATAGCTGATGCCGAGGCCGTGGATCACCGCCTCGCGAATGGCTTCCCGGCTGCCGATCTCCATCACCAGGCGCGGCTTCGTCCCGGCGCGAGCCAGAGCCTCCTCGAAGGCGCGCCGCGTGGTCGAGCCCTGCTCGCGCGCGATGATCGGTTCGCCCTCGAGCTCCGACAGTCGGATGCTGTCGCGCGTGGCGAAGCGGTGATCGCGCCGCACGAAGACGGCGACCGGGTGGCGCCGATAGGGAATGGTCAGCAGCCGGTCGTCCTCATCGATATAGGCGAGCACGGCGACGTCGCAGCGATAGCTGGCAAGGTCGTCGAGAACCTCCGCCGAATTGCCGAGCTTCACGGCGAGCTCGATCTGCGGATAGGCTTGGTTGAAGGCCGCGAGCATTTCGGTGACATGGAAGGGTCCGACCGCGCTGATCGAGAGGCGCCCGGTCCGCAATTCGCGCGTCTCCGAGAGGAAGGCGAGCGCTTCGGCTTCCTCGGCGAAAAGGCGGGTGGTGATGGCGAGAAGCTGGCGCCCGGTATCGCTGAGCTCGCGTCGCCGGCCGCGCTTGACGAAAAGCTCGACGCCGAACTCGTCCTCCAGCGCGCCGACCTGGGCCGTCAGGGTAGGCTGGCTGATGTTGAAGGCTTCGGCGGCGGCATTGAAGCCGCCGGCATCGGCGACGAGGTGGAATGAGCGCAGCTGGGTATAACGCATAGCAAAAAGCTATCGAACCGGCTGATAAAATCAAATTCGTCCCGGCTCGCCAGACATTTCCGCGAGATCACCGCAAGCCAACGAGTCGCGGCTATGGCTCACCTGCAGGCGTCGCCAGAAGGTCGCGCTCGAACGCGAAGTCGAGGCAGCCATGGATATGCCGGGTCAACACTGCGCAGGCCTGATCGGAATCCCGATTCAAGGCGCAGTCCAGCAACAGCTTGTGCTCGTCGGCGGCCACGCGGCCGCGGAAGATGACGAAGACCATCTGGTACCGCAAATAGCGGTCATAGATCCCTGAATGCAGGTCGAGCAGCGCTTTCGATCCGCAGGCGGAAACCAGCGCCTGATGAAACTCCCAATCATAGCGCTTCCACTGCTGGGTTCTGGATTCGTCTCCGGCGAGAAGGCTTTTCTCGAGCCGTGCGAGCTTGTGATGCGCGGCGACGACGCGGCCTTCCCAATCCATGTCGCCGGCTTGGAACGACAAGGCGAGCGCATGCTTCTCCAGCAAAAGGCGGAGCGCGGCGATCTCGCTGAGATCCTCGGCCGAACAGGGCGCAACCTGGAAGCCGCGCTGCCCTTCCGCGGTCACAAGGCCCTCCGGCGTCAGACGGCTCAGGATTTCACGCAGCGTGCTGATGCCGACACCGTAGGTCGGGCGCAGTCTTTCGAGCGTGAGCCGCTGGCCGGGACGCAGGCGTCCAAAGATGATGTCCGCCCGGATGCGCTCATAGGCCTGCTCTCCAGCCGAGCCAGAGCCGGGATCATCGCCCAGAACCGCCGTCACCCCTGCCATGGCTCTCTCATGCGCACTCATTCCGGAACCGGCTTTACGACGCTCGCCTGTCGATGGAAACCGCAGCATATCCTATATCAGCTGGCATTCTTATTTTCATCAGTTGATTCAAAAATCATATGGTGCAATGTCATTCGAGCGACGTCATGGATTGCGGCATGAGCAACCTCATCTTTGTCCTCAACGGCCCGAACCTGAACCTGCTCGGGCAGCGCGAGCCGGCGGTCTACGGGACGACGACGCTCGAGGAGATCCGCGGGCGATGCGCAGACAGGGCCGCTGCCTTGGGGTTCGAGATCGACTTCCGCCAGAGCAATTTCGAGGGCGAGCTGATCGAGAGCGTGCACGAGGCCCGGCTGAAGGCCTGCGGGATCGTCATCAACCCCGCCGGCTACACCTTCACGTCGGTCGCGCTGCTGGATTCGCTGAAGATGTTCGACGGACCGAAGATCGAGCTGCACATCACCAACGTGCATGCACGCGAGAGCATCTATCACAATTCTCTCATATCCCGGACGGCGACCGGCGTGATCATGGGGCTCGGCGCCACCGGCTACGAACTCGCAGTCGAAGCCATCGCAGGACTTGCCAGGAACTAGTCACGCCTTGCGCGGACCTGCGACTGCAGGGCGACTGCGAAGAATAAACGGTTCGTACCGGCCCGTCAGAAGGTTGGACGCCAGGGAGAGGTTATGAACTACCAGCTTGATTTCACGCCGGTCATAGATGGCATGCCCGAGCTGCTCTGGGGCTGCCTCGGCACGTTCCTGATGGCGCTGTGCGGGATGGCGCTGGCGATCGTCATCGGC